>Ga0315331_10000542_pt1 | contig 26463 bp, 25 predicted proteins | sample M160m34915metaG_FD_203456 | JGI IMG/M metagenome (GOLD analysis project Ga0315331, IMG submission 203456) | Ammonia-oxidizing marine archaeal communities from Monterey Bay, California, United States - M1 60m 34915 | ecosystem: Environmental > Aquatic > Marine > Intertidal zone | place: USA...
AGCCACTGTTTGCCTTTTTATTCTTGGCATTTTAATGATGGCGTCTGGCCGTGTAGGGTTTGATTTCTTTCCGTCTCCTGAAACGGATTACATCGCAGTCAATATTGCATTGAGCCCGGGGTCGGGTCGTGATGTCACAGAAAGCATGTTGCTGGAAGCAGAGCGTGCGGCCTATGCTATCGAGGAGCGTTTAGGCGGCGGTGCCGGTTCACTCATTAGCTTTGGCTTTGGTTCTCTGGGCACCAGCGTTGGTCGTTCAAATGATTCGCCGATATTGGGTGATTATGTTGGTGGCTATACGGTTGAATTAATGCCCAGTGATCTTCGTGAAATGCGCACATCAGCTTTTATCAGCGCTTGGGAAGATGAAATGCGGCCTGTGCCGGGTGTCGAAGCGCTTACCGTTTTCGAGGTGAACGTTGCTGGTCCGCCAGGCAAGGATCTGGATGTTCGTTTATCTGGTGCACCGTTGGATGTCATGAAGGCGGCCGCTATGGACGTTCGTAGTGCGGTGTCACGAATACCTGGCGTTAATGGGGTTTCCGATAATCTCCCGTACGGTATGGAAGAATATGTGCTTGAGTTAACGCCTGAAGGTCGGGCAATGGGCTTTACCACTGAAAGCGTCTCAAGGCAGATTCGCAACACTTTTGAAGGTGCGATTGCTAACCGGTTTGCTCGTGATCAGGAGGAGATTCTTGTTCGGGTTCGGTTAGCGTCAGATGATCGCTCGATTGATGGCTTGCGCGGAATCTATCTTCAGGTGCCTAACGGGCGTGAAGTGCCATTGACCGAAGTCGTAACTTTGCGTTCGCAAGTGGGCTTTTCTCAGATTCGCAGAGAAAACGGGCTGCGTGAGGTTGCTGTGACTGCTTCGATAGATCAGCAGGTCACTACAATCAATGAGGTGGCGAGTCTGATTAATGGTTTAGTGCTTGAGCGCGTGCGTGCTGAGTACGGCGTAAATGCCACGTTCAAAGGCAAGGCCGTTGAGCAGGCTGGTGCGATGGGTGACTTTTCGATAGCCCTACTGCTGGCCTTATCGATTATTTATATTGTGTTGGCTTGGGTATTTTCAAGTTACTCGACGCCCTTGATCATTATGGCGGTGATACCTTTCGGTTTTGTTGGCGCAGTATTCGGCCACTACATTATGGGGTTTGCACTGAATATATTTAGTTTGCAGGCGCTTATGGGGCTTGCTGGTATCATGGTCAATGACTCGATTGTCTTGGTTATGACGATTAAACGGGAGATGGCGGCAGGCTCGACGTTGTCTGAAGCCGTGCTTGTGGGCACAAAAGAGCGGCTTCGGCCCGTGATTATGACTACCACCACCACTGTGGTTGGCCTATTGCCTATACTGTTCGAGACCAGTCAGCAGGCACAGTTGATTCAGCCGCTGGCGGTGACACTGGTATTTGGCTTGTTATTATCGCCGTTTCTAGTGTTGTTTTATGTCCCCGCGTTGCTGGGTGTTGGCGCTGATATTAAAAGTTTGCGCGGCGGGAGACGCGTGATGCAGGCCGGATGACCATATGCCTATTCTTTTTGCATGCGATTCTCTGTTCGTCAACCAGGTGGCTTGTCTATGAATGATCAATCAGACGAGGGCTACGTTTACCTGATTCCTGAGATTATTAAGGAGCGCATTCAAATCTCGGATGTTTTTTCACAGCCCACTTCTACCTCGGTGATGAGTTATGGCGTTAATCTGTCGTTTCCCGAATTGCACCTTCATCGGACTCTGCGGTCTCGTGAGTTGTCGTTTTTGCGGGGTAAGGTCGAGGCTGTATTAGAACTTTGGGAGAGAAAGTGCCTGCAGCATTTGCAGTATCAAGATGATCGATATCGACCTTCAGCGGTTGATCAGTTGAACAGGGATGCTGATCAGCGACTGCATCTCCTGCGTAACATCCTTGTTGATACTCTTCATACGGCCCCTTCTCCTGACTGGTCATGGATTGAGTGTCGAGGAGCGTTCTCGGTAATGCCTCAAGAGCTTTACGGTATGCCGAAAATTCCAGAGTATATATTGACGGATGCAGATGGTCGCCCTATTGATATTCTGCGTCTTGATCAGGTGAGAAAGCCTGATCTCGAAAAAATTAAAAATCAGTTCAGTACTGTCACTAAACTTTTTCGTCCCAGTAAAGTGCGGGAGGTCGTCGATCAGGAGTTGGCGCGCTGGAGCAAAAAGCGTTCTGATATTGGGGTGGCAAATGCGGAGCGTCGTGCAACGCTGCGTCAGGCGCAGAGTATTTATGATGCCAGTAAGTCAATGTTCAAGGCTGGTAGGGAAAGTGACTGGAATATCTTGCAGGACGTCAAGACTAACTATGAAAGATTGGCCTCGACTGTGTTGACCAGTGATTCTGCCTCCTGTGCGGTCGAGGAGTACTGCGATCTGATTATGATGGCTATAGAGTATCCGGATGAGATCTGTTCTAACTGGCTAGTGAATTATCTGCCTGAGAGTAAAGTCTTACATCTAGACCTTGATCTGCCTTCCGTCGATCAGTTAAGTTTGCCAAAGGCTTGGGAATATTCCAGTAGCAGTGCTGAGGTAGTACAAGTTAAGTTGAGCGAACGTGAAGTTGCGGAGCTTTGTGATGTGGTTTCTTACCAGATGGTTCTGCGCGCAATGCGCGATCTGTTTGTCGCTGATCAATCCCGTGCAATCGAGACTATTATCTGTAATGGGCAGGTTGCTTTTCAGGGCCCCGGTTCTGATGAATGGAGAAGCTGCATTGTTGTCTCAATATCAGCCGATAGAGAGGAGCTGCTGCAGCTTGATTTTTTGCAAGAAACACCTGGCGCATTGATTGAGCAGTTGGGTGCAATATCAGCCGGAGCGCCACACCTGGCCGTGCCAGTTCAACCTATGGGCTAGCAGACTTGCTGCATGCCCGTTGGCGTATGCGACGGTGCGAATATATAAAGATTGGCTGGTTTTCTGTCAGCGGGTTTAAAGTTTTTGCGGTAGCCGCATAAGTTTAATTTCAGTATTATCTATAGCCCCGTCTACCATGGTGTCTGCGGTGCTTTTCTTTTAGGGAGTTTATTGATGAATATTTTTTCTGCTATTGGTCGTTTGGCCGGTGTCGTTTTTCTTGCTCTGGCATTGAGTGCTTGTGAAAAACCAGATGTTGCGGTAAGCGATCTTAGTGATAGTGACCCAGTCCCAGAAGTAATTTCAGAGCCAGGAATCGAAGCAACTACCGCGATTCCAGCTGCTGACATTGCTGAGGCCAATGTCGATGAGGCAGAGGCAGAATCTGAAGAATCTGCTGGTCCTGATTTTAATCTATCATCTGAAGATGCTATGACGACTGTAGATGCCATAAAGGCTGAAGCCGCAGCTGAGGCAGCGGCTGAGGCAGCAGCAGCCAAGTAGTATTGCGAATGCCGCAGCCAACGAATGGCTGCTGAAAAATCCAGGCCCCGCTTATCTGAAGATAAGCGGGGCCTTTTTGTGGGGAACCTTCCGGTGAGAGATTTAACCCAGCGGGTGGCGAGGAGGGGCGTCCCAGGTTACGCAGCCCCGACCAAAAACCAAGCCCCGGTGCCTGCAATTGCGCCACCGGCTACCCGTAACATTACTTTACCTTTGCCATAGTGCTGTGCAATATCACCGACAAGCACCCCCATGATGTGCAGCACTATCGTGCCCATCATGAAGCCAGCTACATAGGTGTACGGGTTAGCTACCGCAGGCATTTCTGCACCATGAGCATATCCGTGGAAGACTGCAAAGACACCGACAGCACATAGGGCAAATACCATTGGCACTCGCTTATCTAAGGCAATGGTGCCGCCAAGCACCAGCACAGAAAAGGCGATGCCAACCTCAATAGCGCTCAGGCCAACATAGAAAAAGCCAAGCAATCCACCAAGAGCCATGATGACCACAAAGGTTGCCGGTATTGTCCACATCGCCCGCCCACCAATCTGTGCACTTACAACCCCTACTGACACCATGGCCAGAAAATGATCCAGGCCAAGTACAGGGTGAGTCAAGCCCCCGAGAAACGAACCATAGGGAAGGCTGGCACCATCGTGAGCAAACAACCCTTGCGGGATTCCAGCAACAAGAGTGGCAAGAATAATTCGGCAGAAATTTTGGTGCACCATCATGACAGTGTCCTAACGCAGAGGCGGGCCTATAACGGGGCTATGATATCAACAATTAGGATCGATGATTATTGAGAAATTCAGAGATCATTCCATTGACTCTGGTCGGCTGATCAAAGATTGCACCATGCCCTGCATTGTCAACGATCTCTACCTGCACATCCCCAAGAAGCTTTTCAGCTTTCCGCTTAATGGCTTTGGGTTTGTACAACATCTCATGCTCACCGAAAATCAATAGTGTTGGGACCTTGATTTGCTGAAGCACTTTGCGCGGTTCTGCCATAAAAAACTTCTTTAATACTCTCAAGCCTGTGGGTATATGCACCTTACCGGTCGATTCGTTATAAACACCGACCGACTTGTCCACTCGGTAATGCTTCGTGGCCAGAGCCATTGCCCGTGCAAGTTGACGATCAAATGTACCAAACTTGCCACCACCGCCACCCGCTTCGGTGGCGTTGCCTCTGGTCGACTTATTGACCGTTTTCGCAGTGATTTCTGTCTCCAGAGCATCCGTATCTTTATTCTTACGCAGAACCTTGGTGATCAGAAGATGCATTGGAAACTTTGCACGTGCTATGCCGGTGGGAGCCAGCAATACCAGCGAGTTCACCCTGTCAGGCTGCTTAACAGCCATCTGCATACACAAGGAACCACCAACACTGTTGCCCAGATAATCGGCTTTATTAACACCAAGCTCATCTTGAACATCAGTAAGCCACTGCACAAAATCATCATTCAAAAATGACACAATGTTGGTTTCGCTCTTACCAGGTTGGCCAACGATATCGAGCGCATACACACGATGGGTCTTCGAAAATTCCGCAAACTGACGACGCCAGAGTGGCGCGCAGCCTGCTATTCCGGGGAGAAGAAACAGGGGGGGAGCCTGCTCTTCGCCGCATGCGAGCATGTGGGTTCTACCAAAACTTGTTTCCACATACTTCGATTCAATATCGATGTCTATATCCGCAACGATATCGTTGTACCAATTCATAATTGTTTGAAATCCCTCTGAAGACTTATAGAGATTCATTCGTGTATCCACAAAGATTCTTTCTGCAACACCGCTCTGCGCATTAATCTTTCGTATGTAGTTAAGTGCATGTGCGCCATTTGCCCCTGTCGATCCATTATTGCAATTTCTCATGTCTTGACTGCCCAGTCAGAAAATATGTTGTGTAGAACGGGTCATCCCTCGATTAAAAAGGGTTTCGGTGCAGTAGGTGGGTTGGATTCACTTGGTCGACATGAACGAGTGGGGTGAAGCCAGAATTATCTATAAGCTGTTGTTTTTATTTAGTAATTTTCTTTGTAACAGTGTGTTTCAGGCGCGCCCGGTCCCCGGCAGTTACCAGTGATGCCAAACCGGCATGCAGTGCTTCGGCAGTTCGCCAATTTTGCCCAGTTGGCACCAAGGCTGTCCCGGCAGATGAAAATCTGAGCCTTTGGAGCCGACTAGATTTCGTTCGCTGCAAAGCCCGGCGAGTCGCTGCGTGGTGTCTGGGTGCTGTTGACCGGAAATAACCTCGATGCCCTGCCCACCGAGTGCCGCAAAGTCGTCGATAAGTCGTATGAGCTTGCTTAAGGTCAGATTGTATTTATCGGGATGGGCTAATACCGCCGTGCCACCGCTGTCACGAATCCACTCAGTTACAACCTTCATTTCTGCCCATAGGTTTTTTACGTCACCCACTTTGCCAGCGCCTAAATATTTTTTAAATGTCGTGTTGATGTCTTTAACGAGTCCATTATCCACGAGGTAGCGAGCGATGTGTGGCCGCCCCGGCGCATCAGTGCCGGCGCTGGCCAGCAATGCATCCTGATCGACTTGCAGGCCGACCTTTTTAAGACGCTCAATAATTCTGACCGCACGTTCGCGTCTCGCCGAGATTTGGACGTTGCTGCCGGTTCGGATGGCAGCACTGCATGGGTCGACATTCAAACCTAGGATATGGATGCCGATGCCATTCCAGGTGGTGGAGAACTCAATTCCCGGTATCACCTCAATTGGCAGTTTGTTTGCACGGGAAGCCCACTCCAGATAACCCGCTACAGTGTCATGGTCCGTAATGGCCAGTGTATCGACGCCGGCATCCACGGCAGCAGCAACCAGTGCATCAGGCGTTAAACCACCATCCGATGCCAGTGTGTGACTGTGTAAATCATAGTTCATCGCTCTATTTTAGGGCATCTGTAGCAGGGAAGCCGATATTTCGGGGGGCGATCTCTTGCCGCCATTACAGCGACAGAGCGTCGATGGTAAACTACGCCTTTATCGATGCACTACTTTAAGGAATAACAATGAAAGAATGGAAGACGCCGCCCGACATGGCAATTGATGTGGCGAAGCAGCACACAGCGATAATTAAAACCAACAAAGGTGATATTGAAATTGAGCTTAGTTCTGAGCATGCGCCCAAGACGGTTAATAACTTTGTATTCTTAGCCAATGAAGGTTTTTATGATGGTGTCAGTTTTCATCGCGTGATTCCTGATTTTATGGTTCAGGGGGGTGATCCTACTGGCAGTGGCGCCGGTGGTCCCGGTTATCGCTTTGACTGTGAGGTCGCAGATAATCCGTTAACCCATGAGCGTTGTGTAATTTCTATGGCGAATGCTGGGCCGAATACTAATGGCAGTCAGTTCTTTATTACTCATTCACCACAGCCGCATTTGAACGGCCGTCATACCGTGTTTGGTACTGTGATTTCAGGTGATGATGTGGTTGATGCGATAGCGCAGGGCGACGTGATGGAGAGTGTTAGCATTGCAGTGTCATAAGATACTTGAGTAATGGCTCAAATGAAAAAAGGGCCGCGAGTTTCGCGGCCCTTTTTTTATATTAATCGTCCATGTGCGTGCAATAGCCCGGCTGTTTTTGGGCGTATTTACTGCCGTGTAAGCTATAGCGCCAAATTTTCGATCGCCGCAACTTCATTGCAGCTGATGTAGTTGCCGCCTTCATCCTGAGCAACATTGCTTATGGCATAGGCAGGGTCATGGGTATAAAAAATACGTACGTTGCGTTCCATTTTATCGTTGAGATAGGCAAGTTTCTCGTCGATAGCAAGCTCCGGAAACCGATCATAGCCCATTGTTATATTTGCCTTAATCCACGCGGTGCCGGGTATTAGGTCGCTGGCAAATGAGATACGCTGTTGGCCCTGCAATTCGGCCAACATCAGACCCTGAGTGTGACCGTTACTGAATTCAAAATTTACACTATCAGCAAAGTACGGGTGCCGCGCCCCGCCAACCAATTCAACCCGACCGCTTTCCACAAGCAGTTGTATTTGCTGTGGAATAAATGAAGGCTTGTCGCGAATGTGGGGCGCGTTTGCGGTATGCCAGGCGACATCGCTGATGAAAAATCGGGCATTTGGAAACAGTAAATGCATCGGTTTATCGGCCTCGTATCGGCCGAATAAACCACCGCAGTGATCGAAGTGCAGGTGGCTTAGCACTACCGCATCAACATCCTCATGACTAATGCCCGCCGCATCTAGGGATAGCAGTAAGCGATGGTCGGTTTCATTTAGCCCGAAACGATCGGCCAGTTTCGGCGCAAGAAATGCACCCATACCAGCTTCGAATAACACATTTTTATTGCACAAGTCTTTTGCAAGCAGGCAACGGGTGGCGAGTTCAATGCGGTGATTTTTGTCCGCCTGATGCCAGCGCTGCCATAAGGCTCGTGGAGCATTGCCGAACATCGAGCCGCCATCTAAGCGCTGTCGATTGCCTTCAATGGACCAGAGTTGCATGGGCTTCTCTGTGTGCTCCGGGGTACGCTGGTTTAGCTGCCATGCCCGCGCAGCCAGTCCATAGCTTCGACCAGTTCGTCGTTAAAGAAATGCCTGACCTCAGCATTAGTGAAGTGATCGACAAGTCGGGGCATTGCTTCAAATAATGTGGAATTACTCACCATGGCAACTTTCTCAACCTTGGCTTGCTGGCTTTTTACAAACTTTAAGTGTGAAACAAAGCCACCAAAGTTCTCCCAGCCCGGAAAAAACTGAGCTTGGATACAGACGCCTGCAAGCGAACCATTGGCCGTTATATAGTCATCCGTTGCCTTGGTAAGCATCTCAAAGTCGCTGGATTTCAGCGCTTCCTTGGGTCGGATAACAAGGATGCCGGGATCCGGGATGAGTTCATAATCTATCATGGTGCGATGATAGAGCGAAAAACGTCGCAGCGCTAACTTTTGCTCGTTAGCTGTATTTTTTTGGAGCCGGTCTATCACAGCAGCAGGTGAGATCGGATGATGTATCGTCCGCACACGCCGGGCTTTATTAAGCCTAAGATTGCAGTGCGCTATTTCAATGGGCTGGCTAAAAATCTTGTATTGACGGATCGACTGTTGTTGTTCGAGCGATCAGGTTTATGGCTATCGATGGGGTTGACGAAAGCCCGCTTATGCTATGTGCCTGCGACCAATGGATGCGCCCGAAACCGCTAAACTCGCGAATATCAGCCGGGCATTACGATTGGAGGTTATTCGTGGGAGAATCTGGGCTAGACTAAAGCGCTTGTGAACCTTGAATAAAGACTCTGAGGGGAGAATTATGGATCTGGACAGTCGCGGTACCGTCGTCGCCGCTATTTTATTTGGCGTTATTGGTGTGTTTGCGCTAATGACCCAACCGGTAAGCGCAATTGCTTTTGTTGATGCGCTTAATTTTGAACCGAGTCAGGCACCACTGGTGCCCGCTATTGAGGTGTTGGGTGGGGCTTTGTCATCGCTAGTTGCCGTCGCCTGGGTTCGTAAAGTGAGTTGGCGGACAGCAGGTGCATTTGCGATTGCAGTGGTGATTGCCGGCAATCTGTTGTCTGCGATACAGACTGACTTCACGACGCTCGCTATTATTCGTTTCGTGACAGGGTTCTTTGGTCAGGGTACGGCCTTCGCAGTCGCAATTGCGATTATCAGTGGCACTAAAGATACTGAACGAAACTTCGCTTTATTAATTGCCGCGCAAGTGGCTTTTGGCGTATTGGTGATGTTTACCTTGCCAGCCGCTGTTGAGCAGTGGGGCTACGCAGGCATTATGGTGCCGTTGGCAGTCTTGGCATTGCTGATTGCGCCGTTGTTGAAATTTGTTCCTGGAACGGTCGCTGGTCCAATAGGCATGAGCAGTGAGGCGGCAGACAGTTCGATAGTTCCTGCGCTAATTGCGTTACTCGCCATGCTGGTCTGGTGCACGGGGCTTGGTGCGGTCTGGGGTTCTATTCAGTTGATCGGTACCGCGGGTGGGCTGACCGTAGTTGATGCCGGTTATGCATTAGGCATCAGCAGTGGCGTTGCAATAGCGGGCGCGCTTGTCGCATCTGCTTTGGGCAACAAACTTGGCCGCATACCCCCTGTTATGGTCGCTCTGGCTATCCAAGCCGGTGCTATCTGGCTGCTAAAAGGCGAGATGACGTTGTTCCAGTTTGCAGCTACTGCAGCCATATTCCAGATATTCTGGAACCTGACTGGTCCTTACATGATGGGCGCAGTGGCAATGAATGATGCCAGTGGACGGGTGAGCGTTACCATTCCGGCCGCACAGACCGGTGGTTTTTTTCTGGGCCCTGCCATCGCAGCGGTCTTTATGAGTGAGACCAGTTATATTGCAGCAAACTACGTGGGCATAGTGTGCTGTATTTTAGCGGCGATTATTTTTGTTCCCGTTGCGCTTCGCTTGAAAAAGCAAACGGCTTAGGGCGTAAGTCGCTTGAAAAAAGGCCGCGCTTTGCGCGGCCTTTTTTATGCTTGGGCTCTACCGTTAGTTCACTGCTTAACCACCGGCCAGAGTGTGACCTCGCGACTAATGATTTGGTTGTCATGACTTTCACCGTCGAAGGGCAGCGTGAACAGCTCGGTGTTGCTTCCCCAAAAGTAATCGCCGGCCCCTGCCATTGGCGGGATGCGTTTTTTGCTGAGAAGTTGGATATAGATGCGGTAGTTTCCATTAAGTACCCGTTCGCGGTAGTAGGTGCAGGCAGGCAGTGTCATGGTGTACGCATTTTCCTCATCCAAAATAGGCTCTAGCACCACATTTTCATCGGTGCCACCATCCGGCGGACCAGCAGGCGGGAATTGCCATTTTTCATCGTTATAAAAAAAGGCCATGAGTCGATTCGGTGTTGCCAATAGCTCGTCCGGAACAATGATTTTGAGTTCGACCTTATCGGCAATATCGCAGGGACCGGTTTCAGCAACGGCGATAGCTGTCGGAACGAAATCATTTTCGGGTTGCATGAGTTCAGTTATGGGCTCGACACCTTTGCGCACGCAGCGCACATCGCCATAACTCGCTTCATGGTTATAGCCCAGGCTGGCCATATCGAATGACACGTAACCCACCCAGCCAACTGGCGTATCGGATGGGCGGTTTGATGCCCAGGTTTCGAGATACTGTGCGCCTTTGGGTGGGTCCGGGCGATCGCAGGTTCCGCTTAGCCACGATTTCAAGTAGCACCCTCTGTCACCCGGACCTTTAAACGATGCGGCACCTTGGCAGGCCCGATACAACGGTTGATTCTGCACGCCACCAACACTGAGTTGGCATATACCTCCGGGCTCTGTTGCCGAATGCCCATCGATAAGATTTCTTAGCTCATCGGTGTTTGGCAGTCGCCAGTCGGCGTAATTGCCGAGCACCAGTTCATCGCAGTATTGCTCTGCCTGCGCCGCATTCAGGCCTTTGACTTTAGGTTTGTAGGCGTCCTTTTGCGGATCTTGCCAGCAGAGACTGCTGTCGGGATCGCAGACAATGCTATAGCGACTCGGTTCGTCAGCATAGGCATTGAGAGCCAGACCGCTGATGAGCAAAATAAGCATGCAGTGGCGCAATTGAGCCTCCTATCAGCGCAATAGCAGTGCGCGTCCGGGTTGGTTAAAAGGGGTGATGTCAGCTCTACTGAGGGGCTTCGGCGAGCGTGATGTTCCTACTGAGGCTTTTGGTGTACTCCACCAGTGTATCAATATTTTCGGCGCTCAGTCGTTCGCCGTGAGCGGGCATATTTGCTGCGCGACCATCACGAATCACACTGCGTATTTCATCTATATTGCCCCCATGAAGCCAATAGCTGTCAGTGAGATCAGGCGCGCCAATGGTTAACGTGCCAGTGCCATTGTCACCATGACACGACGCACAAAACATATCGAACTGTTGGGCGCCAGCTTGCAGATTTAATTCATCGGCAGACCCACGGCCGGAGAAACTGAGTACGTAATTAAGCACCTGCTCAAGCCCGTTATCGCCCAACGGAACGCCAAAAGAGGGCATTAGGCCTGTCCGCCCGTTAGCGATGGAGGCCCGCAAGAGTTCATCGGAATTACCGTATTGGCTGATGCCACTGGCAAGGTCTGGAACACCTTTTATACCGCTGCCATGGCAGCTCGCACAGTTTTCTGCAAACAGTTTTTCACCGTTTTCTGGGGGGGTGTTGGCTTGAGCGCTTAAATTGATGCCCGCTGCTGAGGGGCCAAACGGTTTGCTAAGGGTTGCAAGCTGAGTTCGCCCAGATGCTGCAGCACTATTATCGGGCGTTTCCGCATGCAGCGGCAGCGCGCAATAAATCAGTAGTATGAGTTTTAAGCCTGACCGCATTTTGGTATCCATTGGTGCACTTGCTCTGGTCTTACTTATTATTCTTCGGTTGACGTAACTTGCCAGGGGCGCAGCCCAGTGCCGCATGACTTTACGCAAGCCCTTGTTAAATATGTCAAACCACTGGTGACATAATAACAGAATAAGGCGCAGCTGCAGCAAGCCGGGGGCCGCCTGACAGCGCCCGCGGAGGCTAAAGGTGTTTTGGTGCTCTAGGGTTGCCTCCCGATACGTATCAGGTGGGCGTCCACGGGGTATTGAACGACACCCGGTGCATTAGTCGGTGCGATTGGCCAAAGTCAAATATGCCCCGATGCAGCGTTGAGAAGTTGTCCCATAACGCCACGGACCCGGGCTCCCACTGGAACCGACATTGGTACTCAGGGCGGGTCTGATGTGCAAAGATAAAGTCGAGCACTGCTCGACTCTCGTTGCGGTTCATGCCACAAATTTCACGGGTCATGAGCTCGGAAACAAATAGAAACTTACGCCCTGTCTCGGGGTGTGTGCAGACCACTGGGTGCTCGTTTGGCGGCAGGTACTGGCGCACCTGCTTATATTGTTCCGGCTCCATTTGATCCAGTACTTTTTGCAGGTTGCGTTGCATGTTGTCATGAACAGCAGACAGTTCGCCAACAAAGTGTTGCCATGCGGGCGCGAGATCATTGTAAGCCGCGCACATGTCCGCCCAGACTGTATCGCCGGCGCCATCGGGAACATCCAGCGCCAGAAGCAGAGATCCGCGAGTGGGTTTGGCACGGAAGGAGCTGTCGGCATGCCAGTCGATGTCCGTTACCAAGCCATTGTAAAGTTGTGGGTATTCCTGTGCCCAAACTCCCTCATAGCCTTCGAGGCTCGGCGCATAACCTTGTTTTTGAATTTCACCAAAACGCGCACCCAGCAGCAGTTGTTGGTCGGGGTTCAATTGTTGATTGCGAAAAAACAGCACCTGATATTTAAGCCACGCGGCATAGATGTCATTAAAGAGATCATCATTGGTAAGCGCATCAGCCAGCTGAATGCCGTTAATCTGGGCTGCAAACGAGCCTGTTTGCGGAGTCGCTTCAAAGTGAGTGTAGGCGGTGGCGCCAATAGGCGCGTGTTTGGTTGCGAGTTCTGCCATGGTGACCTCCGTTACTGCGGGTTTATATATCTTTTATTTTTTATCACAGCCCTCCCGCAACGATGGCTTCTTCTGCAGGTGGCTTGGTAGGTGGTTAGGTATCGGGGAGGCTTAGGCGGCATTCGGGCTTATCGAAGACCAGTTGCATTGTGCTGATGGAGCGCTCCAGAAACCCGCTCTCGCAATAGCATAGGTAATAGTCCCACATCCGAATAAACTCATCCGGGTAACCCAACTGGCGCACCTGTGGCAGCTGATCAAAGAATCGACCGCGCCAATCTTTGAGGGTACGGGCATAGTGTAATCCAATGTCATGAAGGCCGGTAACTTGCAGATCTGTTTTGCTGGACACAGAATCCATGATGGCACCCATCGATGGCAGTGCGCCGCCGGGAAAAATATACTTTTGAATAAAGTCTACGGAGCGGGCGGCCCGTTCATGGTGTCGATCGGCGATAGTGATCGACTGCAGCAGCATGCGTCCATCAGGCTTCAACAAACTGCTGCACTTGCCGAAAAAAGTGTTTAGGTAGGCGAGCCCAACGGCCTCAATCATCTCAACAGAGACAAGCTTGTCATAGCTGCCTTCAACCAGTCGATAGTCTTGGTCGAGCAGAGTAATTTTATCTTCGAGTCCGGCTTCACGGATGAGTCTCGCGGTAACGGCATGCTGATTGGCGGAGATTGTCGTCGTGGTGACCCTGCAGCCATAATTTTTTGCCGCGTAGAGGGCAAATCCACCCCAGCCTGTCCCGATTTCTACCACATGATCGTCGGGAGTAAGTTGCAGTTTCTGGCAAATTAGGTCGAGCTTGTAGAGAGCGGATTCTTCCAGCGTTGAATGGCTATGCTCATAGATGGTCGATGAATAAGTAAGCGTCGGATCTAAAAATGTTCTGAACAGATCTTCGCCCAGGTCATAGTGCGCAAGAATATTCTTCTTGCTGGTTTCTATCGAATTGCGTCGCGTCCAATGAAGCAGACGTCGCAGTGGTTTGAGGAGGTTGGTCAGCCCCCCATCAAGTATCAGCATGATCTTTCGATTGCGAACAAACACTCTTAGGAAACCCGTTAGGTCAGACGTTGTCCATTTGCCCTGAATGTAGGATTCAGCAGCCGCAACGGCACCACCGGCCGCAAGATCGGTGTAAGTCGATGCATCAAGAATTTGCAACGACACATGAAGTTCACTGTCTGGGTCGCCGAAGCTAGCAGTGCCCAGCGGGTCTGTAATAACCAGATGTGCCCCCTCGAGGTTTTCGAGCAGTTTGATAATGCTTTTACGAAAATGCATCTGCGCCGCAGTCAGTTGCTGATGGGCATGTTTGTCGATAGCCGATCTGCCTACTTGTCCTGTCGTATCACTGTGATTCATCATTCATTGTGGCTTATTTAGTGCGCTGCTGCACCTATGTCAGGCTTTTTTATCAGCTTCGGGGTTGTTCGTTGAGTTCTGCATTGATTAGGAGCCTTTGGCGCTCTGTTTTTTCGGATGGGCTACCAGAGGCACTCTTTTTATCCATAATTTGAGTGCCTGCCAATGGATGAGTGTCATCACCCGCAGTGTAACGGCCGGATCACGAAGCAGGGTTTTGGTCAGGTTCGCCGATGTGATTGGCAGTCGCTGGAGCGACAGTCGCGCATCGAAGATTTTGCGGCCGTTGTGCTGATTGTTCATGCCAACATACAGTGTTTCAGCAGGTTCGGTGAGGCGTGCTTTGTAGCTCATGTCCATTGTCATGAAAGGCGATACATGCATTTGCTTCTCAAACAAGAAGGTAAAGCCGCTGCTTGCGGTATTGTCTGCTGCACCAAGCACATAGCAGTGCCTTTCTCCCCATGGCGTATTGGATACCTCCAGAACAATGTCCCGAAGCTTGTCGTTGCTATCAAAGCAATAAAATATACTGATAGGATTAAAGCAATAACCGAAGTAACGGAAGTTGGTGAGCAGCCTGATAGACCCCTGAGGTTTTATGCCGGTCTTGTCGAAGACCAGATCACGGACTGAATCAGCCAGACTTTGAGCGGGGTCACCCAGATGATCTTCGCGCTTCAGCCAGGCCAGCGCCGGTCGACGGGCTGACCACAGTAGAAACCGATCGAGCGATGATTCAATTTCCTCTAAGTCCGCATACATCATGAATACTGAGTAGGAGAAACGGTTACTCACCGGCGCAGTTCTGCGGTGGTTAACCAGTCCGCGGTAGATGCAGCTCTTCATTGATGTCCAGCGTCTCCATGCCCGTTAAAACTCTGATGGCGCTATTTACGCCATCCTCATGAAAGCCATAGCCCCAGTACGCACCACAATACCATGTCCGCTGAACTCCGTTAATGTCTGCCCAGCGCTGTTGTGCCGCCATGCTCTGGAGGTTAAATACGGGATGCTCATAGCTGATGCGCTGAATTATTTTCTTGGGATCAATCGTTTTGCTGCCGTTCAGTGTGACCAGAAACTGCGTGTCGGTCGGAATATTCTGCAGCGTTGTGAGGTTGTAGGTAACACTGACGTCGGACACTGCTTCGATCGGACGATGGTAGTTCCATGCAGCCCAGGCTTTGCGACGTTTTGGCATCAGTCGCGTATCAGTATGAAGAATGGTGTCGTTTTGCTGGTAAGGAATGGCACCCAGAACCTCTGTTTCGCCGGGGCTTGGATCACGCAGCAATTTCAGAGCCTGATCGCTGTGTGTGGCAATAATGACTTGGTCAAACCGTTCCGGTTCTGCACCCGGCGTTTTAACCAAAACGTGGTCGCTGAATCGCTGGATCCAATCCACCGGTGTGTTCAACCGGATGCGCTCGACAAAGGGTTTGCACGCGGCTTTCAGGTATTCGCGTGAGCCATTGCTAATGGTTCGCCATTGCGGTCGGTCTTTCACTTGCATAAGGCCATGGTTCATAAAGAATCGCCCGAACTGAGGCGCAGGAAATCGGCGCATCATGCCGGGTTCTGAAGACCATATAGCTCCCGCCATTGGCAGCAGATAGTCTTCGACCATGGGGCCAGAGAAGTTGTTGTTGTCCAGATACTCACCCATGGATACCGACTCATGCGTATTGAGCAGTTTATCGGCAGTGCGGTTGAAGCGCATGATGTCGAGAATCATTTTGTAGAACGATGGCCGCAGCAGATTGCGTTTTTGGGCAAATAAAGCCGCCAGCGAGCGGCCGTTGTATTCAAGGCCGCTCAGTTCGCATTTAAAACTGAAACTCATCTCGCTGCGCTGGGACTTAATGCCAAGCTCGTTGAGCATGTTAATAAAGTTTGGGTAGTTCAGTTCATTAAAGACAATAAAACCGGTGTCAATGCTGAAATGGCGGCCATCAGCTACTGCATCAACCGTATTGGTATGTCCGCCCGCGCGTGAGTCGGCTTCAAACACGGTAATATCGTGGAACGGATGGAGCTTATGTGCCGCGTAGGTTCCGGATATGCCGCTGCCAACAATAGCAATTTTCATGATTGTGGTGCCTCCGGTTTCCGGTGGTTTGCCTGGGAGGTCATTAATTCAGTAATTTGACGCAGCGCTGCGGAAGGATTATTGCCCAATAAGACAGCACCGGTGTGTTTAATTTCTGCCTCTGCGCTAACCGCTGCTTGGCCGCCAACGCAGACGGGTATGTCGACGCTGCTGGATAGTTTTGCTAGTTCGGCAAGCGTTTTATTGTCTGGTGATTTTAGTCCCGCGAGTACAATAGCGGCGGGTTTTGCTCGCCGACAGACTACCTCAATTTGTTGCAACGGGGTGTCTGCTCCTAGATTAATAACCCGATAATTGGCTTCATGTGCAGCAAGGCAAAATAACGACAAACCCAGTTCATGTATTTCGCGGGGAAGGCAGGCGGTAACAATTAAAGGGCCGCTTGCCCTGCCGAACTGTTGCTGAAAGCGGGCCTCCAATTTATGACTAACATGCACTCTGAAAAAGTGCTCTTCGGCAATTCCAGCCGGCGCTGAAGACCATCTGTCCCCCAGCGTTCTGAGCACAGGTTCAATGAGATTGTCGATAACGGCAGTTATAGGATGCAGGCCCATAGCGCGCTGATAGAGACGATCGATTTCAGTCTCATTGAATTCACTGATTGCTGCGAGCATGCCGCTCTGACTCTGTTGCCAGTTTGTTCCTGTCTGCGTGGCGGCGGTCTCCTGCTGTAATATGTCAGGAACCTGTCGTATTGGAATGCCTCGGGCCCGCAGGGCGAGCGCACGCTGTATAGTTTCAATATCACTGTCGCTATACAGTCTATGGCCGGATTCAGTGCGCAACGGATGCAGCAGTCCGTAGCGGGTTTCCCAGGCGCGCAGAGTTACGGGCTTAATGCCGGTCATCGTTGAAACTGTTCGAATAGGGTAGTGCATGCCGTTTGTCAGCCTGTGGGTCGCGTGCGATCCAATTAGTTATACAAAAATTATACACATCGATATTAAATGAGCAAGTCAGCACTGGTTTTTTTTGCTATCGTGAGCATTTATGCGCATTTGAGCAATGTTGCTGCTATTGCATTAACTTATACAATATATTTACTATAAAGCAATGGAATATCGAAAAACAACCAATCTTGCGCCGCAATTTTGCGTTCGCACGCTGTTGCTGTTGGGCGTGACTCTGCTGGCGGCCTGCGATAACGGCAATCCGATGGGTGAGCCCGGAATCCTCCGGTCGTTAAATGCGAGCTATGAAGATGCCCTGGCTCAGACAGAGACAGCTGCCTATATGTTCCCAGCGGACAGCGTTAGTGAGTTGCAGGTGCTGGAGCGGTTGCAGGGTTTTTTCAGTGACATGACGGTCGAGTCAGTACGGGCTAATGCGCCCTTTGTGTATGCCCCGGATGCGTATCTTAATGACAACGTTGTTGGCATCTCAGGCGTTGACCGGATTACCGATTATTTTGCGCACGCTGCATTACAGGCCGATGTTCTGGATATTGTTTTTCTCGATGTTGCCCGCAGCAAAACCGATTACTACATTCGTTGGCAAATGCGGGTTGATGCTAAAGCATTGAGCGATGGTGAGCCGGTGCTTACCTACGGGACAACGCAGTTCCGTTTTGATCGTGAAGGGCGCGTGATTATTCATCGTGATTTTTGGGATGCGGCAACCGGCCTTTATGAGCATCTTCCCTATCTTGGTCGGGTGATGAAATATGTACACCGGAAGCTTGGTGGTGATGCGGCACTAATATCGGGCAATTAGTCGCACTTTGAAGGGGTGCTCTATTGTGTTTAAAGGCGTAATAAAAGTAAGGGAATTTGATGGACGTTATTGACCTGTGTGAGCGGGGGCTGGTTCCTGATGTGGTAGCCCGTTTAGGGATGCGCCGCTTAATGGCGGCGAGACTGAAGAAAGAGTCCGCCGACCGATCGGAGCAGGAGTCGGAAAATTTTGCGTTTATGCTCGATGCATTACGCAACAGCCCGATTGCTGAATCTACCGATAAGGCTAATGAGCAGCACTATGAGGTGCCTGCCGCATTTTTTTTGGACTCTTTGGGCGCGCATCTGAAATACAGCTGCTGTTATTGGGATAACACCACTCGTAATCTTGATGAAGCGGAAGCCAGAATGCTTGCGTTAAGTTGCGAGCGTGCCGAACTCACCGATGGGCAGCGTATTCTTGAATTGGGTTGCGGCTGGGGCTCCTTAACCTTATGGATGGCTGAGCATTATCCGGCAAGCGATATTACGGCCGTGTCTAACTCAGTATCGCAACGCGAGTTCATTATGGCGCGCGCTGCGGAGCGCGGCCTCACTAATGTCATGGTAATTACCGCGGATGCCAATGAGTTTAAGGCTGATGGTCTGTTTGATCGTGTGATGTCGGTGGAAATGTTCGAGCATATGAAAAACTATCAGTTGTTAATGGATCGCATTGCGGATTGGTTGAAGCCTGGCGGAAAGCTATTTGTGCATATCTTTGTGCATCGTACACTTATGTACCCATTTACAACGGAAGGCGAATACGATTGGATGGGGCGTTACTTTTTTACCGGAGGCTTAATGCCCGCGGAAAGCACGCTGCTGTATTTTCAGCAGCACTTGCAGATTGAGTCCCAGTGGCGGGTATCCGGCACGCATTACGAGAAAACATCGAATGCGTGGTTGGCCAGAATGGATGCCAATGAGGCGGCCATTAGTAAGCTGTTTGTTAATGTGTATGGCGCTGATGAAGCAACGCGTTGGGTGAACCGTTGGCGGATGTTTTATATGGCGGTGGCGGAACTCTTCGGCTATTCCAATGGTACTGAATGGATGGTCGCGCACTACCTGTTTGTGAAGCCCGATTAACATGTGTTGATTTACTTTTTAGGGGTCGCTGATGACTGAGCTTGTACTGATGGGTTTTTCCGCAATCTTACTGTTGATGTTTGTCGGCTGGATTGTGAGCTTTATTAAAAGTGATGTCAGCGTGGTAGACATGCTTTGGGGGCCTGCGTGTTTTTTGCCCGGTTTGGTTTATGCCGTTCAGATGGGTGCGAGTGGGTTGCGAGTATCCTTGGTTCTCGTTCTGGTCGGCCTGTGGGCTCTGCGCCTTGCTGCATTCGTGGGCTGGAGAAATCACGGTAAGCCCGAAGACCGCCGTTATGCGGAAATGCGTGAGCGCAATGGTGACAGTTGGCGTTGGCGTGCGCTCGTAACAGTTTTTTTTCTTCAGGCCGTGCTGGCCTTGCTTGTATCTGTGCCGCTTTTAGCGGTCACTACCGGCGCTGCCGATATCTTTTGGCTGGATTATCTGGCGTTTATGCTAGTGGTATTTGGTTTGGTGTTCGAAACCGTTGCCGATTTGCAGATGGCTGCATTTCAGCAGCGCCCTAAGAACATCGGTGGCGTGATGAACCAGGGCTTGTGGCGGTTCAGTCGTCACCCTAATTATTTTGGCGAGTTTTGTGTCTGGTGGGGCGTCTACCTGTTTGCATTAGCCGCGGGTGGTTGGTGGACTGTATTTGGTCCTGCATTGCTGACCTTCTTCCTGTTGAAGGTCTCGGGCATAGGTATCACCGAGAAAGGAATTACTAACCGGCGTCCCGCTTATCAGGACTACATTGATAAGACCAGTGCGTTTGTGCCGCGTTTACCCAAATAAGTGAACTTGGTGTTATTGTCGGGCGCGCAACGGGCTTGTTTTTGGTTGATTATTTTAGGGTGTGAGGATGCATCGATGAGAAAATTATTGCGTACAGGTTTTGCGGTATTTTTGATTTTGCCGGGAATGGTTCAGGGGGAGGCATTGCCGGATGCTGAATCAGTGGAGTTTTGCCAGGTAGCGCAGCAGGTTCTTGCCAACACCACAGTTGTTAGCGAAAACACCATTTTTACCGACATGGCATCGTATCGTAAATCCAAGCCCGGACCAGAACCGCTTCAAACGTATCAGATTATTAGTTATTCGGGCGCGGTCCCTGTGATGGTCTCATGCAAGGTAAAGGCGGCAGACCATATTCAGGAAATCTTTGGCACCGATGCCGCTGGGCCACAGCTGGGTTGCCCGGTGCTGGCGGAGCGGATTCAGGAGCAGGCGGCTGTGGAGCTCGAGGCCGAGGGCAATGGTGATGCAGCGGACGCTATGCGTGGTTTTGTTATCGAGCAAAATGAACCGTTTATTACCGGCAGTAGTTATCTGGCCGATTTTGAGCTGAGCTTTGTTGGTGATGATGGGCTTATTCATGTAAACAGCCCCGGACTGCAGAATGATTTCAACAGTTTGTGGGCGTACGTAATGCCTGAGAGGTTTATCGGCCAGACTTACTGCCATCTTGCCACGACAACCTATTTGAAGGCATTAGCGAGAGGTGAGATGGAGCCCGGCATTGTTATGACGACTACTGATGATGCTCAGGTAACGCCGGTCGAGTGACGCAAAGCTCCTGGTCATACAAGAAAGCTCGTTTTCTTGTGGTTTTTAAGTGTCTTCACCGCTCACTCTAAAAGCCAGAACTGTTTCCGTTTGTGCTAATTCGAGGGTGATCTGAAGGCCTTCTGCGCCTTCAGAGAGCGCGGCGCCTTTCTTAGCTCTTGGGCCGCATCATGGTTATCGGTGAACAGCTGTTATTTTGGGCATTACCGCGTCGGTAATCCAACGGGTTCAGAGGTTTATCTGCTCCGCACTGTGTGGTTAGGTCAAGGTTAGATATGAAAGTACAGATTTTTCTAGAGGCGGGTTTACCCCCTAAACAGGTCAATGAGCTGGGCTTGTTGGCCGAGGGATATGGCATAGATACTGTGTATGCATCGGCATTTCCGGCCCGACGCGATGCTTTTCAGTGCCTGTCGGCTTTGGCAGTCAATTCTTCATCGGTTCGCGTTGGTGTGGTGCCGCTGAGTCCGTTCGAAGTCCACCCGGTGCGCTTATCTGACATGCTACAAACATTGAATGATATGAGCGATGGTCGCGCATCTCTGGTGGTTGGTGGCATGGGGCAGTCTATTATGCGGGCGACCGGCCTCAAACCCGACCGTCGGGTTCGGGCTGTTCGTGAGTGTGTCGAAATCTTGCGCGCCGCATCAGGCGACGAGCCAGTGGACTATGAGGGCGAAATCTATTCCGCGATGAATTATTTCCCTGATTGGACGCATGCGGTTCCTCCGCATATTTTGGTGGGTGCAAATGGTCCTATGATGTTGCGGGCAGCCGGTGAAGTGGCTGATGGCGTGATGATGAGTGATGTGGCACTGGGCAAAATGCCTGAGGTATTGGGCCATATTGATCAGGGCTTAGCGAAGCGAGGGTTCAAGCGTTCGGTGGACTCATTCCCTATTTCAAATTTCTTTGCTTGGCATATAAAAGCTTCGGCAGTTGCTTCAATAGCTGAAGCGCGTCGCGAACTGGTTTGGCGGGGAGTGTTGCAGAAGTGGTACACAGAACCGTTTCTTGGCGGTGAGCAGGCCGAGTTTGTCGAGGCAAACTTCGATGCTTTTCTGCAGGCATTTTATCGGCGCAGTCCTGATATAGAGGGTATTCCGGAAGAGATTATTCAGGCCCTGGTCGATAACCTTACGTTTTCTGGTGGAATTGATGCGATTCCAGGCGTGGTAAAACACCTCAAAGCATTTTCTGTCGCTGGTCTCGATGCCATAACGCTCAAAATACACGATAACCCCGAGGAGGCTATAGGCATTATCGGGGAGCATCTGATTCCGCAACTGATGGCCTGATTTAAAAGAGCCAGGCAACAGTAACCCGATACTCTGCAAGTTTTTTGTGGTCTGGCTGATCTGTTTTCAAGGCTTAGGTGCGCGCCAAGCGCAAACTGCACTATCCGGTAAATGCATAGCGTTTAGATGCCGTGAAATTAAATAGCATTGCGGTAATTGCGCCCATTGCTGCAGGTAAAACAGGGTATTCCATCAATGTGCTGCTTAGATAGACACCGAAGCCATACACGCTGAAATTGATAGCGGCTCCGCAGCAATTGATGGCAATGTAGGTCGATGATTCACGCATTTTGTTATCGCTTGCCCGGTCTCTGAAAGTCCAGAGGCGATTAAGGAGCCAGGTTGTCAGGATAGCGGCTGTGCCTGAAACCAGTCTCGCAGAATAAACATCCCACCCTAAATACGAGATCATGGCAGTCAGTAGAATTGCATCGACCATAAATCCCACGACGCCCACGCAGCCAAAAGCCACCAATCCTTCCGGTAATTTGTTAAATAGAGTGTTCAATATTGAAGGGCCATCTCGTCCTTATCGCGACTAAGGGTGCTGATCAAATCGATTGGTTGGGCTAGTTTAGCTGAGATTTGTCCATCTAATAGGAACGGGTTGGCACATTTTGGTGCTTTCTATATTTACGGCAATGATGCAGTATTCCTCTGATTATAGACAGACGCAGAGAAACCCCTTTGAACAATACATTGAGTAAAGCTCGAATCGGTTTTTTAAGGGCTGATACCGCCTACACAATATTGGCCCTGTCGATAGGGGCCTGGCTATGTTGGGATGCCCTGGTTTTCCAGTTGGTGACTTATTCACCATACGCAGACTATTGGGAGCACACAGCATTGCTCACCGAGTGGCTGCGAAACTTTTCTGACCCAATAAATCCCCATGTGCTTGATGACTCACTAAGTCCTCGTTATATGCCATGGTTTTGGGTGCTTACACTTGTTGGCGGTTGGTTTGAGCTCGACTCCGTTCAGTTGATGGGTATCAGTGCAGTGGTGAGTTATGCGTTGATAGTGATCGGTATTAAGTTGTTTTTTTCCGAATACTTCCGGCACGCATGGGCACCTGCTATCGCGTTTATGGTGCTGTTTTTTGGTTGGGGCGTTAGTTGGAATTGGTCGAATTTATATCAGTTGCGTAGCTTTTTCTATGTTGCTGGTTTTCCATCATCGTTTGTTTTCGGTCTGAGCCTGATTAGTTTCTGGTTTACGTTGCGCGTTTTACGTCAAGAGGTTGGTTTGCTGGCCGGTGCTGTGACGCTCACTGTTCTGGCGGCTTTAATGTTTTTATGTCATCCGCTAACAGGTGTTTTTGGCATATCGGGTTGCGGTTTGTTGGCGATCACTCAAGCAAATGTCGAGTGGCGTCAGAGAATCGTTGTTTGTCTTGGTCTGTTGATAGGCTCTTTTGCGGTTGAGTTGTGGCCCTACTTCTCTACCTGGGAAGTGGTCTTGGGTAAATCAGGCAACATCGAGAGCAGTTGGGCCGTTGGTGCTGAAGCATCGGACCCTTTTGCATGGTTTAAATCCGGCGTCTGGATGCATATTTTTTACCAGCCTAAATTACTGCTGGTTATGCTTGGGTTTTGCTGGCTATGCGTGTTTGCATGGCTCTACCTGCTATTTTGCCGTAAAGACGCATTTATTTTGCTGGGCGGGTTAGCGATGTTGCTGCCGTACTTCGCTCATTTATTTATATCTGTGCCCTTGGCGCACCGGTTTTTATTATTTGCCATTTTCTACTTTCATATGGCAGGCATAAAGCTGGTTTTGGCGCTGTTCGACCGCTGGGCAGAAGCCCGGAATTCAGGTTCTGTAGCGCCACGATTGCAGTTGCTGGCGTATTCCACTGTCGGCGTTTTTGGCCTTGCTATGGTATTTAATGTGTTGCTATTGGCTTCTGACTTTAGCGGCAAGCACTTAAACCCTCAGTTACAGATTGTCGATAAGTTTGCGCCACTACCCAACGGTGAGAATGTTGTTGATCTCTATAAACGACTGACGCCCGGCATAGGCGCAACGGATGTGGTTATAGCACCGGTAGGTCTTGCCTGGCCACTGCCTACAGTGACGGGCAAGGCTGTTGCAGCCTACCATCAGAATCCATTGCTGACCGATCAGTTTGAACGCTTGGATGTGGTTGCGGAGTTCTTTGCTTTGGATGCTGACTCTCAGCGACGCGAGGAAATTATTGAGACCTATCAGGTTAACTACATGTTGCTCAAAGTTTCCGACGTGCCTCAATCATTTCTTGATTGGACTGACGGTGTGGCAGAGCCTATTGCTGTGGTCGGCGATTACACTATGTACCAATTTTCACCCACCAGCTAAGGTCTGATCTTAATCGTCTTTTTCGGTTGTATCGATATGCAGCTGGTTCGGCACATTTAGGTATTGGAGTCGCTTTAGCTCCTGACGCCCGCGGGTCACGGTGTCAAGAATAAGGCCGCAGGCGAGGCTCAGGAAACTGAGTAAGACCATGCCGGTGACCAATACTGCAGTAGGCAAGCGAGGCACTAATCCGGTTTGCATGTAGGTCGTAATAATAGGGATGCTTAATACCACCGACCCCAATATTAGTAAGCTAAAAATAGCGCTAAAGAATTGCAGCGGGCGCTCACCCTTGATCAATATAGCGATAGTCCGCAGTATGCGAAAGCCATCAGCGAAGGTGCTGAGCTTGCTTTCGGAACCTTCAGCACGGCTGCCGTATACCGTATCGATTTCGGCGATTGGCATACGCAATTCCAATGCGTGCACCGTAAGCTCGGTTTCGATTTCGAAGCCGCTCGATAAGCTGGGAAAAGATTTTGTAAAGCGGCGCGAAAATATTTTATAGCCTGACAGCATGTCATCAATGCCTGAGCCAAAAAACATTTTTACTAGCGTGGTAAGCAGCTTATTGCCGAACTTATGGCCTGGCCGATAAGCTTCTTCGGCATCAGAAATACGCCTGCCATTAACCATATCCAGATTTTCGGAGACCATCTTGTCAATAAGCTGAGGGGCCGCGGATGCATCATAGGTATCATCACCGTCGGCCATGACATAGATGTCAGCTTCGATATCTGCGAACATTCTGCGCACCACATTGCCTTTGCCTTGTTGCCGTTCGCGCCGCACAACAGCGCCTGCAAGCAAGGCAACTTCGATCGTGTTGTCGCTGGAGTTGTTGTCATAGACATAAACCGTGGCATTTGGCAGGGCTTGCTGAAAGCCATGCACGACATCGCCGATGGCTTTAGCCTCGTTGAAGCAGGGAATTAAGACAGCAACTTTGATGTGGTCTAACGAGCTTAACGTTTTGCTCACGGTATATCCTGATAGACGAAAACAAGGGTAAAAAACTGAGTAGAGTGGCTAATGGTAGCGCCTGGGCGCGATATTTCGACCAACAATGTCACAGAACAGGCATTTTGTTAAGCAGTGAGGCATGCCTGTATGCCTGCAAAGCTTTATTAATCAGGGTCGATCAGCCCAAGTCCTTGCTGGTAATGACATAGGGCGGCATCAGGTAAATGAGCCGGCCAAACGGCCGGATCCATACGCCCAGATCAACAAACAGGGCCTGCATTGCAGCCACATCGATAGGGCGGGCGGTTTCAACAACGCCGATACCGCCAAGCACCCGAACGCTGCTGACGCCCTGATGCTCGATCAGCGGGCGCAATTCGGCATCAAGTTGCGACTCCATAAGTTGAATCCGTTGCTGCCAGGGGCTGTTCAGTAGCAAGTCAATGCTTGCATTGGCTACAGCGCAGGCCAGCGGATTGGCCATGAATGTGGGGCCATGCATCAGTACACCGCCGCTGGCTGAAATTGTCTCGGCTACCTGGTTGCTGGTCAATGTTGCCGCAAGGCTCATGTAGCCGCCGGTCAGTGCCTTGCCAACGCAGAGTATGTCGGGAACGATGTTGGCGTGTTCGCAGGCAAACAGAGTTCCGGTTCTGCCGAAGCCGGTTGCAATTTCATCGGCGATGAGCAATACATTGTGTTGCTTGCAGAGCCGGGCGACCTCAGCAAGATAATCCGGCGAATAAAACCACATACCGCCGGCACCCTGCACAATCGGTTCGAGTATGACCGCTGCAATTTCATCATTATGAATTTCTATGAGTCGAGTGAACTCATCAAGATCGTCTTGTTGTAAAACCTGGCCAAACGGCGTGCTTGGCCTGGGTGCAAATAGATGCTGCGGTAACACATGATTAAACAGGCTGTGCATGCCGTTAACTGGGTCAGTAACGGCCATCGCACCAAAAGTATCTCCGTGGTAGCCACCGCGGATAGTGAGCATGCGGGTTTTTTTAGTTTGTCCTTGAGCCTGCCAGTATTGGAGAGCCATTTTAAGTGCGACTTCAACACTAACTGAACCAGAGTCGCTGAAAAATACTTTGTTCAGTTCGGGTGGCGTGATTTGCAATAGCTTGTCGGCT
>Ga0315331_10000544_pt1 | contig 26446 bp, 22 predicted proteins | sample M160m34915metaG_FD_203456 | JGI IMG/M metagenome (GOLD analysis project Ga0315331, IMG submission 203456) | Ammonia-oxidizing marine archaeal communities from Monterey Bay, California, United States - M1 60m 34915 | ecosystem: Environmental > Aquatic > Marine > Intertidal zone | place: USA...
TGTGTTGGACGAACCTACTGTTGGCTTACATCCTCATAATACAAAAAAATTAATTGAGATATTACGTTCACTCAAAGATATTGGAAACACAGTAATAGTAGTTGAGCATGACGAGGAGGTAATTTTGTCATCAGATTTTTTAGTTGATATTGGCCCTGGTGCAGGAAATAACGGTGGGGAAATTGTTTTTTCTGGACCAACATCATCTATTAGTAATAATACTAAAGGCCCAACAAGTGAATTTATTTTTAATAAAAAAACATATCAACGTCTAGAAACAAGAAAGTTTAAAAAACAAATTGTTTTAAAAAACGCCTCTGAAAATAATCTAAAAAATATTAATGTTAATATACCCCTAGAATGTTTGGTCGTGGTGACAGGTGTTAGTGGATCAGGAAAGTCAACATTAATTAAACAGATATTGTATCCAGCTATTGCAAAAAGGCTTGACAAAAAATATGATAAAGAGGGTAAGTATGGTTCAGTTGGTGGTGATATTGATTATTTAAATAATATTGAAATTGTTGATCAAAACCCAATTGGCAGATCATCACGTTCTAATCCTGCTACCTACTCTAAAGCATATGATGGAATAAGGAAAATATTTGCTATCGAAGGAGAAAAGGTCGACAGGCAAATTAAACCCTCTGACTTTTCGTTTAATGTTGATGGAGGGCGATGTGAAGATTGTCTTGGTGAGGGTGTTAAAAAAATTGAAATGCAATTCATGGCTGATTTGTTTTTAGAGTGCAGTGCGTGTAAGGGAAGAAGGTTTAAAAAAAATATTTTAGAGGTAAAGTATCAAGAAAAAAATATTTTCGATGTCCTTGAGTTAACAATAGAGGAGGCTCTTAGTTTTTTCTCAGGATCAGCGGCTATTCAAAAAAAATTAAAACCGATGAATGACGTTGGTTTGGGATATTTAAGGTTAGGTCAATCCTCAAGTACACTAAGTGGAGGAGAGGCCCAAAGATTAAAATTAGCATCGTATTTAATTGAAGAAAAGTCATCACAAAACAATAGCCTTTTCATATTTGATGAACCAACTTCTGGACTACACAATAAAGACATTACGTATTTCATGTCATCAGTTTCAAGATTAATCGATATGGGTAATTCTGTGATCATTATTGAACATAACACCGAGTTAATAAAACAAGCTGATTGGTTAATTGATATGGGTCCTGATGGTGGTGAGAATGGTGGTGAAATTTGTTATCAAGGCACTCCTTCTAATTTAATTAAATTAAAAAATAACAAGACCGCAAAATATTTAAAAAACCAGTTCGTTAAGTATTAAGTTATCATCAATAAAATATTTAATTAATTTTACATAAAATACTAAATAATGGCTAAAAAGATTGTTGCTGCAAATTGGAAGATGAATAATGATGAATATTCTTCAAAATCATTAGCTTATGAGTTTTTAAAACTTGTAAGCAGGCAGAATAACATAGAAACAATTAAGATAATTTGCGTTCCCTTCCCTTTTTTGGCAACAATTAACCTTATGTGTCAGGGCGCTGAGTCAGTATTTGTAGGTGCCCAAAATTGTAGTTCACATGATAAAGGTGCTTTTACTGGAGAAGTGTCTGCCAACATGCTTCAAAGTTTAAAAATTCCATACGTAATTATTGGTCACAGTGAAAGAAGGGAGTTGTTCTTTGAAAAAAATAAAGATTTAATCAAAAAAGTTGAGTTAGCTATAGAAAATAATATAAGCCCCATTTTTTGTTGTGGAGAACCTTTAGGTATAAGAGAAAAAAATAATCATATTGATTATGTAATCAAACAATTAGAAGAAACAGTTTTTAATTTAAACACTGAAGACTTTTCAAGGTTAATACTAGCTTACGAACCAATTTGGGCTATTGGTACAGGAAAAACGGCAAGTAATGAAGAAATTCAAGAAATGCACTCTGCTATAAGAAAAAGCATTACAAAAAAATATGGATCATCCATATCACAAAAAACAAGTGTTTTATATGGTGGAAGTGTAAAATCAGTAAACGCTAAAGAAATCTTTGACCTTAAAGATGTTGATGGTGGATTAATTGGAGGAGCTTCTCTAAATGCTCAGGAGTTTATAGACATCGTCAACTCCAATAATTAGTACCAATGTTTAGGTTAAGCTTTATTTATAAAACTATTTTTAGTTTTATTTTTTTTCTTCCTTTTTTTTCTTTTTCTCAAACCATAAATAGTTATAATAAAGATAATTTCTTAGAACAACTTAACAGGGATTTTAATTCTTTTGGAATCCAGGCTACAGAAAAAGAGTTACTTGAAAACACCAGGCAAAACTTTATAAATAAAATAAAAGCAGATTCTAAAGATTATTTTATAGAAATTATTAATTATTCCAAAGCTAATGGTCAGGATGAACTGTTGTCTTTTTTGTATTACACAAACTGGCTTCTAAACAACAACATTAAATCAAGCTCTAGCATCGAGAAAATCTTAATATATCACTATTATGATTTATATAACCCAAAAGAAAACAGTAAAAATTACTTCTTTTCTTTATGGGATATAATCACCAATAAAGTAATTGCTAATGAGACATCTTTTACAGTAAGTGTAAAAGATAACTTTAAGGTAGGTGTCGAAGATTTTTTAGATTTTGGTTTATATGATAATACTGGCACTATTTTAGGAACCTTAGTTTTCTCTTTTTTAAGTTCCGATATTTTTATTACTTCAGAGTTTCATGATTTTAAAATTGAGAGGCCTAACTTTAATTACTTTCCTGATGTTAGTGTTATTGATGGGGTTAAAGGAAAGGTAACGTCTATTGTAAAGAATAGGTATTTAGGTGAGGTTGAGTTCTTGCTTCAAAATTTTACTATTGATTTAAAGTCCGGTAAACTAGTCTCGAATGAAAGTGTTTTAAATTCAAATAAATTAAAAGGAATAAAAGGATCACTAGAGTATCAGCCATCTAAAAACAAACCGAAACACAACAATCAATTTAATTTTTTATCCGACAATTCAGACAAAGAAATAATAATTAAAAAGAATACTAAGTTAAAAACAGGCATCTCAATTGAAGGAGATTTTTTATACTCAAAATCTCTTTCTGGAAAAGAATCAGAATTATTGTTTTTAATTGATAATGAAAAAAAAATAAGTGTTAAGTCTAAGTCTTTTTTAATTGACGATAATAAAATTTCCTCATCAGCAACCAGGTTTAATCTTTATTACAATAAAGACTCTATCTATCACCCTTTGGTAGAGTTTAATTTTGATCTGGAATCAAACAAAATTCAAACATTAAATATAGAAGGCGTTTTAAAAAACACTCCATTTTATTCTTCATTCTTTAACATAGAACTAGACCCTGACCAACTAACCTACACTATAGGTGAAGATATTATATATTTTAATATGATAATTGCACCAAGTCAAAGGCCACTAAATATTTATTCGAAAAATCACTTTTCGAATCAAAAACTGAACCAGATGACGGACCTTAATGGCACCAATATTTTAAAGGCTGTTTTTACTTATTATTCTAAAGTAAAAAGAAAAGATTTTTACCTTAATGATTTAGCATATTATTTTAAGTCTAACCCAGATTTCATGGAATCGGGCCTTATAAGTTTGTGGAGAAACGGTTTTGTGTCCTATAATAGAGAAACTGGTTTAATTGAGGTTTTACCAAAACTTAGACACTATTATTATTCGCATTTAAAAAGATCTGACTTTGATGAGTTTAGTTTTAGTTCTCTAACTAAAAACTCAGATAACTTAATTTATAATTTAAAGTCTAATACAATGATGTTCAGGGGTGTTGAAAGTGTTACTCTAAGTAATAAAAATAATATAGTTGTTTTTCCAAAAAACGGAAATCTAACCTTAAAGAAGGATAGAGAGGTTAATACAGTTGGAGACATTTCTGTTGGAAATTTTGATTTTAAAAGTGTTGACCTTGTTTTTAATTATAACTCATATCTAATTGATTTAAAAGAAATTGACACCTTAAAAATGTTAACAAAAAAAAATGCTAGAGATAGTTATAATTATCTATATAATATTGGAGGAGATTTATATATTAATCACCCTAAAAACAAATCATCAAGGAGAGAACTTCCTAAATTCCCCTCTTTTATTTCAGATAAAAGCACCAAAATATTTTTTGATATGCCAGAAGATTATGGTCAAGAATATGATAGCACTTTCTATTTTTCTATTGATCAGTTTCAAATTGATAGTTTAGACAAATCTTCTCTTCCAAAATTTGAGTTTCCAGGAACCTTTTATTCAAATAATATTATAAACCCTTTGGCGGCTAAACTTATCACAATGCCTGATAATTCATTTGGTTTTACAATGGATCTTAGCGAGAAAGGTTTAGATGCTTATAATAAAAAAATCACTCTTTTTAATTCTTTACTGCTTGACTCTACAGGGTTATATGTTGATGGAAATATTAAGTACGAAACAACAACTTTATTTTCTAATAAAATAAGGCTTTTCCCCGACTCTATATCTGGAGTTTTAGATAAAGGGTTTATGCTTTCTGGAAACACACAAAAAAACTCAATTAATTATCCTGACTTAGAGTTGTCAAATTTAGATTTTAGATTTTATGACGATAAAGATGATTATCTATATTTTAGATATGACTCTTTATTAAACTCTAAAATATTAGGTTATAATAATAATGTTGAAATCTTTGGGGATTTGTATGTTTTTTCTGACAAAGTCAATTCTGACGGAAGCTTAAAAACCAACAACTCTAGTTTTTTTTCTGATAATTTTTCTTACAATCAAAACCTTATTGTCTCAGAAAGCACAGATGTTAAATTATTTTCTCCAAACCATTCTGATAATTTGATGACCTCACAAGGTGTCTTTTTTAAGTATAGCATAGATAAAAACGAGATGGAATTTAAATCTCTTTTTTATGATGAACAAAACTTTGATTTACCTGAATATGATTTGTCTACTTCTCTAACAAATGTTTTATGGTTTATAGAAAGACAGCTCCTCGAGTTTAAAGCTGATTCAGACGAGATTCATTCTGTTTATTCTCAAAATAGCAATTTTTTAAATTGGGACTTTGTGTCTAATTCTTTGTCTTTAGATGTTAAAAACAAGACCCTGTTGTCAAAAGGAGTACTAGACATCCAAGTTGCTGATGCTTACATTATGCCTGAAAATGAACAGTTATATATTAAAGAGGGTTTTCAGATACAACCATTGTACAACTCTATTCTTGTTTTGGACACAATAAGTGAATATCATAGGTTTGTTAATTCTAATGTGTCTGTTATTACAAAAGATAAATTTGAGGGTAAGGGGGTTTATGAGTATGTGAATTTTGATTTGGACACCTTTAATATTCCGTTTTCTCAGTTTGAATTTAAATCAACTGAGGATAATCAGCTTACATCATTCTCTACTGGTGATGTAAGTGAAAATAATCCAATTTTAATGGAGCCTGGGTTTAATTTTTATGGTAGTATAGAGTTGTTAGCTAATAGTGAACAGCTTTTGTTTGACGGGAGTATTATTCCTTCCGAGGTGATTGGGTTTAGTAAATCAAACGCTATTCCATTTAATGATTATTTTGTTCCTGGAGACGAATTAACTTTAAACATTTCTGATGATGATGGTTTTTATAATGCCGCAATTTCAAAAACATCAGACGGTTTGTTTTTTGATTTTTTTAATAACCCGGTGTCTAAAAAAAGTTTGGTTTTTTTCAATCCTAAAGGCTTGTTGTCATATGATCCTTTTACTAAAGAATATTTAATTGAAACAAAACTAAAGAGAGAACAAGAAGTCTATAATGGCAACTCATTATTATATAACCCGGTTAATAAGTCAATAGCTTTTGAGGGGAGCGTTGATATAATAAATAACGATAATAATTTTAAAGTATTTTCCTCTATGTCTGGTATAGCTAATTTAGATTCAATGAATATTGAGGCGGATGCTTTTGTTATTATAGATATTAACCTTAAAAAATCTATTGTTGATGAGTTGGGATTTGCTTTCAATGACATTATAGAAACATACGGAGCCCCCATAGCGCATGACAACGAACAAGACGTATTAGCACGACTTTCAGATCTTATTGGAAATGAAAAAACCACCGCATATGAAAATATGATTCTGTCTGAATACAAATCATTGGTTGAAGCGGATGGTTTGTTAAATAGTTTATTTGTTTTTCCAAATACTCAATTTTCATGGTCTTCAAAAGAAGGCTCATGGTATAATACATCATCAGTAAACCTATCAAACATTGGCTCTAGGGATGTCAACGCCGCTATAGATGGATTTATTGAATTTAAAAACATCGACCAAAACCAATATATAGTTAATGTTTTTTTACAGCCAGCACCAGAATTTTGGGTCTACATGAGCTATGATGGTAAAGTTTTAACAACCCTTTCTTCCAACGATCGTTTTAATTCTGAAATGTCAGAAATTGTAGGCACTAGAGATAAATTTATTACAACTAGGGTTACAGATGAAGACGCTGTTTTAAATTATATCAATGATTTTAGGTTTAGACACTTTGGAATAAAAGAGCCATATAATCTTATGTCTCCATCAGATACGTTTTTGGAGGACGAGATATTTAAAACCGTTTCAGACGATGATGATGGTTTTTAATTTAACGTTTTTTTAGGGTATAAAAGTGTATGTGCTAAGAATATGTTTTTAAATTTGCCCTTATGATAAAGGATTATATAAATAATAATAAGGATAGATTTTTATCCGAACTTTTTGAGTTGTTAAAAATAGAGTCAGTTAGTGCAGATTCAAAGTTTAAAGAGGAGGTAGATAAAGCTGCAAATTGGTTAGTTGGTGAGTTTAAAAATCTTGACTTAGATAATGTCGAGAAAATTAAAACCAAAGGTCATCCAATTGTTTATGCAGAAAAAATTTTAGACCATTCTTATCCTACAATTTTAGTCTATGGGCATTATGATGTTCAGCCTGCTGACCCTTATGAGCTATGGGATTCTCCCCCTTTTGAACCAACCATAAAAGATGACAAAATATATGCTCGAGGAGCGTGTGATGATAAGGGTCAGATGTACATGCACCTTAAAGCTTATGAGACTTTAAAGAATGTAGGAGAAATTAAATTTAATATTAAATTCATGATTGAGGGAGAAGAGGAATGTGGGTCAGATAGTCTTGAAGATTTTGTTGTTAAAAACAAAGAAAAACTTTCAGCAGATGTTATTGTAATTTCAGACACTAGTATTATTAATAATGAGAATCCTTCTATAACTATAGGCCTTAGAGGACTTTCTTACATGGAGGTGGAGCTAACTGGGCCAAATAGAGATCTTCATTCCGGAACATATGGAGGCGCGGTTAATAATCCAATTAACGAACTTTGTAAAATTATATCTTCTCTTAAAGACGAGAAAGGTAAAATATTAATACCTGGTTTTTATGACGATGTTCAAAATTATGATGAAAATACTAGAGAAGAAATTAACAAAGTGCCGTTTGATTTAAATGAGTTTAAGTCCCATATAAATATCGGAGACATTTATGGTGAAGAAAGTTACTCTACAGTTGAGAGAATAGGAATTAGGCCAACGTTAGATGTAAACGGTATATGGGGTGGATACACAAATGAAGGTGCAAAGACTGTTCTACCATCCAAAGCGTTTGCAAAGATTTCAATGAGACTAGTTTCAAATCAATCAAGCAAAAAAATATCAAATCTTTTTACTGATCATATGAAGAAATTATGCCCACCGTCTTGTTCAATTAAAGTAACAGAGCATCATGGGGGAGAACCGTGTATTGTTAACACAAAAACGAAAGGCTACAAGGCTGCCTATAATGCATTCAAAGAAGTTTGGGAAAAAGAACCAGTTCCTACATTTGACGGAGGAAGCATACCTATAGTTGCTTTGTTTAAAAAAGAATTGGATCTGGATTCAATTCTGATGGGCTTTGGTTTAGATGAAGACGCAATTCATTCTCCAAATGAGTCGTATGGATTATTTAATTTTTATAAAGGCATAGAAACAATAACTTCATTTTATAATAATTTTGCGGCTAATGAAAAATAATATTCTTGTTTCATTAACTCTTCTTCTTTTTTTTACACAAAATGTTTTTTCTCAAATACTTGAGCCAATTTCGTGGAAATTTAGTGTCGATAGTTCTGAGTTTGAGACCTCTGGAGCCTTGAACCTTATCTTTACCCCCACAACTGAGTTAGGTTGGTATATATATTCATCAGATAACGATCCAGACAGTGGACCAAAAACTGAATTTGAGTTTTATACCAATAAGACATACACTATTGTCGGTGAAATTATTCCCTTAAATGTGAAAACAAAATTTGACGAGGTATGGGGTTCAAACGTCCGTTATTTAGACAATAAAGGGTCTTTTGGTCAAAAAATCATTCCTTCTGATAATTCCCCATCAATCAGTGGCTACATATCATATCAGGTCTGTTCTGAAATTGAAAAAATGTGTATTCCACTTGAAAAAGATTTTGTTTTTTTTAATTCTGATACTAGAGATAACATTTCTTTTGACCAAGAACTTTTAAATTTTGAGGAGGAAAAGTCATTATTATCTTTCATGCTTTTTGCTTTTTTTGCAGGATTATTGGCTATTCTTACCCCATGTGTTTTTCCGATGATTCCCCTCACAGTCTCTTATTTTGCAAACAAAAAAAACTCTAACAAATCTTATTTCGAGGCAATTTTTTTTGGTTTGTCAATCATATTGATTTTCACTTTTTTAGGCGTTTTCTTATCGTTAATGATGGGGCCACAGTCTGCTAATGAAATTGCGACTTCATGGGTTCCTAATTTAATTTTCTTTCTATTATTTGTTGTTTTTGGACTTTCTTTAATTGGATTTTTTGAGCTTACTATTCCTTCTAATATTATAACTTCTGTTGATAAAAGATCACAAGAAGGGGGCCTTTTGGGAGTTTTTTTTATGGCTTTTACACTTGTGCTAGTTTCTTTCTCCTGTACAGGACCATTAGTAGGGAGTATTTTAGTTCAGTCAGCTAGTGGCTTACAAATTAAGCCGGTACTTGGAATGCTTTCTTTTTCATTTGCATTTTCTTTACCCTTTACTTTGCTTGCCATATTCCCTCAAAAACTTCAAAGTCTTCCTAAATCAGGAAATTGGATGGTTACACTGCGTGTAATTTTAGGATTTATTGCTATTGCGTTTTCGCTTAAGTTTTTGAGTGTCGTGGATAAAGCATACCATTTTAATTTATTAGATAGAGAACTGTTTTTATCTGTATGGATTATTTTGTTTTTAGTATTATCTCTTTACCTCTTTGGATTTATAAAGCTACCAGATGGTTACCTACAAAAAAGAAGCTTAAAAACAGGCATGCTTGCATTATTTTTTTCATGCTTATCCGTTTACCTTGGATCAGGCCTGTTTGGAAATAGGCTTTCTTACTTAGCAGCATATCTTCCTCCACTTGAAGAAACATATTTCGATTTAAGCACTTTTTCTCGCAAGAGTTATTTTGAAGACGATAATGAGTATGATAAAGAGCTGTCAAATGTAAAATATTCCGATATATTAAAACTACCTTATAATCTTAAAGGGTTTTTTGACTATGAAGAGGCATTAATCTATTCAAAGAAAAATAACAAGCCGATGTTACTTGACTTTACGGGTCACGGTTGTGTGAACTGTAGGGATATTGAATCAAGAGTTTGGCCAGATCAAAGAGTTAGAGATTATTTAAACAATAAGTATGTCCTAGTATCTCTGTATGTTGATGACAAAACCCAACTCCCAGAAAAAGATTGGTATATATCAAGTTATGATTCAAAAATTAAAAAGACAATTGGGAAACAAAACGCAGATTTTCAGATTACTAGATTTAATAATAACGCCCAACCTTTTTATGTAGTTATAGATCCGTTTTCAGAAAAAATTGTGTATAAACCTTGGGGATACGAATTAAATGTTGAAAGCTATATTACTCATTTAGAGAATGGAATAAATAAGTTTTATGAAGAGTAGCTTAACGTTTTTATCATTATTACTTTTATTTTCTTGTGATAAAAAACCAAACATAATTTTAGATAACCTCGAAGAAAAAGTGGTTATAGAAGAGGATATTAACACTTCTCCTGAGCTTCTATATGGCATTAATTTAGACTCATTTAGTTACTCAACTCAAAAAATTAAATGGGGTCAAAGTTTTTCTGATATTTTAAGTAAAAACGGCATCTCAAATAAAGATATTTATGAAGCCTCTTTGTTATCAAAGGGTGTATTTAATTTGAAGAAGTTAAAAAAAGGAAACAGTTACACTTTGTTTTTTAATAATAATTCTAAAAAACTATCACACTTTGTATATGAGACAAGTAAGTATGATTTTTTTATTTGTACACTAAAGCCAGAAATTTCATTTAAAAAAATTGATAAAAACATTTCTTATGCTGAAAGACAAATTTCAGGAACCATTGAGTCAAGCTTATATATTAGCTTCTCAAAAAACAACTTTCCAATTGACTTAGTTAATTTAATGGTTGATGTTTTTGCTTGGCAGATTGATTTTTTTAGGATAACTCCGGGAGATAATTATAATATAGTTTATACAGAGGAAATTATAGATGGTGAGGTGGTAGGTGTTAACAGTATTAAAGCCGCAAGGTTTACTCATAATAAAAAACCGTTTTTTGCATTTGGTTATGATCAGGGTTTAGGAAATGATTTTTTTGATGAAAACGGGAAAAGTCTTAGAAAAACTTTTTTAAGATCACCTCTAAAATTTTATAGAATATCTTCTAGGTATAAAAAGAAAAGATTTCATCCGGTCCTTAAGAGATATAAAGATCATTTAGGAACAGATTATGCTGCGCCAACAGGGACACAAATATTTTCTGTCGCAGATGGTAAGGTGACTGAGGCTAGATATACAAGAAACAATGGTTATTATGTTAAGATTAGGCATAATAATATTTTTTCAACACAGTATTTACACATGTCTAAATTTGCTAGGGGAATTAAATCAGGTAGCATTGTAAAACAAGGAGAGGTAATCGGTTATGTTGGTTCGACTGGTTTAGCCACAGGACCGCACGTTTGTTTTAGGTTTTGGAGAAACGGCAGGCAAGTAGATCCGTATAAGCAAAAGGACCTACCTGAGGGTGAACCTGTAATAGCAAGTCATTTAGAATCTTTTGGTTATGTGAAGGATAAATACTTTGGTAAAATTGAAGGTTAACACTATTTAGTTTTTATTTCTGCTTTTGCTCCTATCTCTCTAATTACTTTAAATAAAAAATTGATGTCTTCTTTTTCTCTTCTGTGGTTGACACAGTTAATTCTTAATACATTTTCATTATTAATTTTTGTTCCTGAAAGAAATATTCTACCATCCTCTTCAATCATTTCTGTTATTTTTCTATTAATTAATGAGTCTGAAATTTTTGAAGAGTTACTTTTATATTTAAAACAAAAAATAGATAATTCAGGGTAATGTAGAGGCTCAAAAAGAGGATCTTTTTCAGCTATTTGATATGCATATCTAGCCATATCAATATCTTTTTCAATACTTTTTTTAATTTTATTATATCCAAATGTTTTTATAGTCATCCATACTTTAAGAGCCTTAAAGTCCTTAGATAGCTGTATACTATAATTCATTAGGTCCTCTCTATCTTGAATTTCAGATCCTCCTTGAAGGTATTCAGGAACAAGATTAAATGTTTTTTTTAAGTGGTCTTTATTTTTAACTATAACACAAGCAACCTCAAACGGGACAAATAACCATTTGTGAGGATTAATTAATATTGAATCAGCTTGGTCTAACCCGCTAAAGTTTTTTTTGTACGATGATAGGCTTGCTGCTGGCCCCCCGTAGGCCGCATCTACCATAAACCATAGATTAAATTTTTTGCAAATTTTTGATATTTCATCGAGTGGGTCTATCGATCCAGTATTTGTTGTGCCAGCTGTTCCAATTATCCCAACCGGTAAAAAGTTTTTATTTAAATCATCTTTAATTCTTTCTGTTAATAATTGTGTTTGCATTTTAAACTTTCCATCAACCTTAATTTTAATTAAGTTGTCAGTTCCTAAACCAAGAATATCCATAGCTTTATCAATACTTGAGTGAGATTCTTCAGAAACATATATTCTCATTTTCTTGCTACCATATATACCCTGTTTTTTAATTGTATTATTACCTTGAATTTTTCTTATTATTGCAATGTTCATTAGATTTGCAACAGACCCCCCGCTAACAAAGACCCCTCCGCTCTTTTTGTTGTAATAACCTATAAATTTTGATATCCACTCGATAGATATTTTTTCAATTTCGGTATTAGCAGGTGCACTGTGCCACTTTAAATTGTTTTGGTTTAGAGCACCCTTTAAAAACTCTCCTAAAATTCCAATTTGGTTTCCACTTCCAGTTATATAGCCATAATAATTTGGGCTAGGATTGAAATTAGAATATTTAAGTAGATTTTTATCTAGATGAACAAGCACATCTTCCGGGTCACAAGACTTGTTTTTTTCAGGTATTTGAAAAACTTCTTTTATTTCTGCTGGTGATTTATTCTCATAAATTTTTTCTCCTCTAATTTTTTTAGAATACCATTTTTCAATCATTTTATTTGACTGTTCAACTAAATTTCTGAAAGTTTTTTTAGAAAAATCCATTTTCATTAGTTTGAGTATTCTGTTCTTGCTGGAGAAAAAACATCAATTAATTCGCAATCTGTAATTGCCCTACCAGCATGGCTTACGTTTGATGGTATTACACAAACCTCATCTTTATTTAAGATTTTGATTTTATTGTCTACCTCTAACTCAAATGTTCCGCTCTTAACATAGAGAGTTTGCTCGTGAATATGATTGTGGGTTGGAATTGAGCTTCCTTTTTTTACTTTCCAAAACGCTAACGTCATGTCTTTACCATGAATAAACTTTCCCTTGAAACCAGGAATTATCTCTTTTCCTAAAATATCATTTAAATTAATTTTCATTTTTTTCCCAATATCTTTTTAAACCAATAACACTCATATATGGTGGATTTGCAGCATAATATTGATCTATTAAATTACTGCTAATTTTTGTTTGCTTTATTTTTTTATATACATATTTATTAAATTGTTCAGTCAGAGTTTTGTTGTCTATAAACACCTCCTTTTTTTCTTTTATCCATAATGACCAATCAGATAGGGATACCCTTAGCTCATTAAGGTGACTGCTAACATTTTTATGTTCACCAAAATGTGTTAAATATAATTTTTTAGGGTTTTCTTTTTCTAGGGTTTTTAAACTCAACTCCCATTTTTCTAGGTCAATATCAGGAGGGGGGCAAGCAGGAAGAACAGGGCCATTCTCTATTTTAGCTCCAGCTACATCTCCTGTAAAAATACTATCATTGAATTTCCATGATATATGATGATTAGCATGTCCCGGTGTGTGTAGAGATTTGAACTCTAGGCCACCTATTTTAATTATCTCATTATCTTGGACAGAGATTACTTGATCTGAGTTAATTCCTTCTATACTCCCCCATAAAACACCCATTTTTTCACCATAAATTTTTGTTGCAGATGATATTAGTCTTTCTGGAGAAATAAGGTGAGGGGTTCCTTTTGGGTGAACGTATATTTTTGATCCATTTTTTGCAAATTTCCATGCCCCTCCAGAATGGTCTAAGTGTATGTGAGTTACTAACACATTTTTTATTTTATTGACATCTACATTTATTTTATTCAATGATTTTTTTATTTCCTCATAATAAAGAGATGGTCCAGTTTCAATTAGAACATATTCTTTTCCGTCTTGAATAAGGAAACAACCCACTGCAGCTTTCTGATTCTGAAAATTTATGTCAATTATTTTAATCATATTTACTAATATTATTTAACTATTTATGTTATCAAAAGAATCTAAAGATATTTTTCAGGATTACATGCCAAATAATATATGTTTTGGTTGTGGTAACAGTACAAAGAATGGCCTACACATCAAAAGCTATTGGAATGGTGAAATTGCAGAGTGTGAATGGACGCCAAAAACTATTCATCAAGGCTGGAAAGGTGTTATGAACGGAGGGATAATAGCAACAGTTATTGATTGTCATGTAATGGGAACATCAATGGCATATGCTTGTAAATATGAAAAAAGACCCTTAGGATCTTTACCGAAATATAAATATGCTACAGGTACTATGAAAATAAAATATATAAAACCAACACCAAATAACACCATACAATTGAAAGCTAAAATATTATCTTATTCAGAAAAGAAAGTTCATGTTTCTTGTGAAGTGCTATGTAAAGGAATTTTGACAGCTATTGGTGAAGTAGTAGCTTTTAGGGTTTATGACAGTAGTAAGAAAGAAAAAAACCTTTTTCAGCTTTAGTTTCCTGCAGCATAAAGAATACCGCCTAAAAGTAATTTAATAAACCTCTCATCATGATATATTTCTCCTCGATGCCCAAGACCAGTATAGAATGATCTTCCACCACCAAATTCGTGGTACCACGTTATAGGATGATACTCTCCATTCTTACCACCATCATAAGAGCTTTCCTCTAAATTAAGCAATTCATTAATTGATGGGTTAAAATCTTTGAAGTTATACCACTCATCTTCTATTTTCCAACTTTTTTCAAGGTGTCTAGTTGAAATATGACTATTATCAATAGTGGTGATTCTAGCTTGCTGTATTTTAGGGTGATCTAAAAAATAAGCCCCTACTAGCTTTCCGTACCACCCCCAATCGTATTCAGTATCAGTTGCAGAATGAACACCTACATAACCCTTTCCATTTTTAATAAAGTTTTTCATTCTTTCTTCTTCCTTCTTATTTAACACGTCTAATGTCGTACATAAAAAAATTAAAACATCACTCTTCTTTAATACTCTATTAGTTAGATGTTTTGAGTTGTTAGTGTGTGTTACATTAAAATTGTTTTTTTCCCCAAGTTTTGTAATAAGCTTTACCCCTTCTTTGATAGCGGCGTGGTGAACAAAGCCCTGTGTTTCTGTAAGTACTATTACAGAGAGCTTATTTTTTTTTGAAAAGTTTTCATTCTGAATAAATGATTTTTCTTTATAAAAATCAAAAGAAAAAAGGAGTGATGTCAAGAATATTTTAATAATCATAATTAATATTAACTTTATAAATATAATGAAATTTAGAGTTGTATTTTTTTTGTTTATATCCTCTTTTGCTTGTGAAGGGCCAGAACCTAACGAGCATATATCTTGGAAGAAAAAGAGATATGATGCTTTGTTTACTGAAGATGGATATTTAAATATTGCTGGTCTTTATCCTATACAAAATGGTATTTATCTAATGGGATCTGAAGAGTCTAATGACATTAAACTTCCAGATGAATTACCAAACTTATTAGCTAAAGTTGTTGTTAAAGACTCTTTAATAAGTTTTGAGTTTAATTTACCAGTATTACTAAACGACACATTAAATGTTGAAAGTTTTTCTTATAATTTCTATAATGTTAAAAACACTTTTTCATTAGGTAGTTTTATCTGGTTTGTCCATTTAGATTCTGGATCTAAAGCTATTAGAATAAGAAATTTGAATCATCCCTTGTTAAACACAAATTTAGTCATAGATTTTTATCCATATTCGATTGATTATGTTATTCAAGGTAGATATGAAGAATATGATGAGCCAAAAACTTTAAAGTTTAATAATATATTGGGGGATATTTATATAGATACAATTCCAGGGATTATTCATTTTAAATTTAATAATGAAGATTACTCTTTTGAACCAACAATATCTCCATCTGGCAAATTTTTTGTTGCTTATCAGGACTTAACAAATGGAGGTGGAACTTATGGGGGAGGGCGTTATTTATATATCCAAAGAGAAGAAAATAACAATAATGTAGTGATAGATTTCAATAAATCTTTAAATCCACCATGTGTTTTTTCTACATTCACTACGTGTCCTATTCCTAGAAAAGAAAATAAGTTGTCTATAAAAATTAATGCCGGTGAAAAAAATTATAATGGTGTTCTCTTTAGTAGTGTCTATCAATAAATTTATATATATTAATGACCATGTTTAGACGAAGTTTTATTAAGAAATCACTTTTATCAGTTCCTGTTATAACGTCTATACCATCTTTGAGTTTTGGAAAACCTTCTCTAAAAATTGGTTTAGCTCAGTGGTCTCTTCATAGAGCTTTACGGTCTAAAAAACTAGACAATTTAGATTTTGCAAAGACAGCAAAAGAAAAGTTTGATATTAATGTGGTAGAGTATGTTAATGTTTTTTTCTCAGACAAGGTAAACAACAAAGAGTATCTAAATGAAATGAATGCAAGATCAGTGGATATAGGAGTAAAAAACTCTCTTATCATGATTGATGGAGAAGGTAATTTAGGTGATTCAAATGAAAGAAAAAGAATCAAGGCTGTTGATAACCATAAGAAGTGGGTAGAGGCAGCAAATTATATTGGTTGCGATCACATTAGGGTAAATGCTGCTGGAAATGGAACTGAAGATGAGGTTTCAAAATTTGCTTCTGATGCCTTACAAAAACTTGGAGATTTTTCTAAAGATTTTAACATAAATATAATTGTTGAGAATCATGGTGGATATTCATCTGACGCACAATGGTTAGTTGATGTCATAAAAAATACAGAGAGAGAGAACGTCGGAACCTTGCCAGATTTTGGAAACTTTTGTGTAAGATCAAGGCCGAATAAACTTTCTTCTTGGGGAGGTCTTTCGGGTTGTGCAGTTGAGTATGATAAGTATAAGGGAGTTAAAGAAATGTTACCTTATGCAAAAAGCGTGAGTGCAAAATCCTTAAACTTTGATGATCAAGGAAGCTCTATTGAAATTGATTTTTATAAAATGATGAAAATAGTTAAACAATCCGGATATAGTGAATTTGTTTCTATTGAATATGAGGGAACTAGTCACTCTGAAGAAGAAGGAATTAAATTAACTAAAAAATTAATGCTTAACGCATGGGATAATGCTTAGTTTTTTTTGCCATTAATAAATACTCCAGTCATAATAAGGGCCATTCCAAATAACTGAATTACATTAATTATTTCCCCGTCAATTACCCCAAATATAATTGCAACAATAGGCATAAGATATGTTACCATTGACGCAAAAACGGTATCCTTTATTTTTATGAGATTATAAAAAACTATCGTGGCAATTGAAGTTCCAAGAACCCCCAATACAAAAACATAACCAAATTCTAAAGAATGTCTTTTGAAATCACTTGCATGAGATAAAAAAGGTGTGAAGTAAAACAGTATAAATATGGTAATAGGAAGTATTGATACTATAGAAAAACTAGTAATAGTTATTGGCTTTAAGTGATTAAGGTGGTACTTGACAAGATTTAGGTTTATACCATATAAAAGAGTAGCAGCAACGACAAATAAACCAAATAAATCAATGTTTAGCCCCCCTGTATTACTAGAAAATAAAATTAGAAGAGAAGTTCCTATAAAGCCAATTATTAACCCAATGATATTGTTTTTTGTTGCTTTTAACTTATAAAAAGCAACACCAACAATTAAGGCAAAAAAAGGGGTTAGAGATGTTAAAACTCCAGATGTTGCGCTATCAATTTTTGTTTGAGCTATTGGATATAAAAAATATGGTAACACATTACCAACTATCCCAGAAACAAATAAAACAAAATAATCCTTACCTTTAATTTCTTTTAGGTTTTTTGCTAGAAACGGAAATAAAACAAAAGATGCAAGTGTTAACCTTAAGGCTCCGATTTCAAAAGGATCTAATTTAATTAATGCTTTTTTAATTAGAATTGGAGAGCTTCCCCATATAATTGCAAGGAGAATAAGTAATGACCATGCAATTAAATTTTTATTTTTCATGTAGATGCATTTACTTCTTTATTATTAAAAACTCGTGAAATTTCATCAAGTACACTTAGTGAGTTGTCTAACGATTCACTAAGAATAAGTTTCATTCTATATTCTTTAAAATTTTCAATTGCTCTAAAATAATTTGTATAATGCCTTCTCATTTCAATTAAACCAAGCTTTTCTCCTTTCCATTTAATTGAAAACTCAAGGTGTTTTTTAACAACTTTTATTCTTTCATCAAGATTCGGTTTAGGTATAAACTTTCCATTATTAATGAATGATTTTATTTGATTAAAAATCCATGGATTACCAATTGCTGCTCTACCAATCATGATTCCATCAACACCATACTTATCTTTATATTCTTTTGCTTTTTCTGGAGAATCTATATCACCATTTCCAAAAATGGGAATGTTTATACGAGGGTTATTTTTTACTTGGGCAATATAATCCCAGTTTGCAGTTCCTTTATACATTTGTTTTCTTGTTCTACCGTGTATAGTGAGTGCTTGAATTCCAACATCTTGAAGCCTTTCCGCAACCTCTACAATTTTAATGGAGTTTTCATCCCAACCCAACCTCGTTTTTACTGTAACTGGAATATTTACTTGCTTGACAATCTCAGCTGTCATTTTTTGCATCTTGTCAAGATCTAATAGTATCCCTGCGCCAGCACCCTTACAAGCCACTTTTTTAACTGGGCAGCCATAATTTATATCTAATATTTCTGGCTTAGCTTGTTCAGAAATTCTAGCCGCTTTTTTCATTGATTCTATATTGTCGCCAAAAATTTGAATTCCAATAGGTCTTTCTGAGTCGTAAATATCTAACTTTTGAACGCTTTTTTCAGCGTCTCGAATTAGACCTTCTGATGAAATAAACTCTGTATACATCAAGTCTGCTCCATTAACTTTACACACTGATCTAAAAGGAGGATCGCTCACATCTTCCATTGGCGCTAGTAATAATGGGAAATCACCTAAATCTATATTGCCTATCTTCATAAAAAGCTTTATTTTAACCTTTTAATAATCAATCCACAAAGAAAATCAATAATGAATAAACACCTAAAAGAATTGATATTTATTATTATTTGTATCTCTCCATTATTTATAATGAGTTTAGCTTCAAATTTAGTAGAAACCCCAACCGAAATATCATACGATGGATTAGACAGAAAGGTGTTGATGCTTTCAAACTCTTTTTTATTGTTTTTCTTCTTAATACCGTATTTTGCTATTAGAAAAAACAGCTACTATTCTATGAATTTATATAGAATAAAGGCGTTACCTGTCACATTAGTTATTGCTTCAACATTATTCTTTATTATTTTGAATGCTCCAGTCATTGAGTGGAACAAATCAGTTTCTTTTCCTGGATTTATGTCTTCATTCGAGTCATGGGCCTTACTAAAAGAAAAGCAGTTAGAGAGCCTAACCATCTATTTAGTTTCATTTGAAAATAACTTTGAATATTTAATTGGAGTTTTTGCCATTGCTATTATTCCAGGTTTTTGCGAAGAGTTTTTCTTTAGGGGGATTTTACAAAAGAATTTGAGTCAACTAATCAAAAACCCTCACTTTGCTATAATAATAAGTTCTGTATTGTTCAGTGCGTTCCATCTCCAGTTTTATGGTTTTTTCCCTAGGTTATTTTTAGGTGTTTTTTTTGGTTATCTTTTTTATTGGTCTGGTAGTTTGATATATCCTGTAATAGCCCATGCCTTTAATAACTTTTTGAGTTTAACGGTTTTTTATGCTGCTAGCAGTGGGCTTTTTGGTGATGATTTTGATGTTTCAGTAAACTCATCACCCGATATACCCCTTGCTGTTATAGTTTTTTCTATTTTTATTTTTCTATTTTTAGTAAGTGTTTTAAAAGCAAAATTTAAAGACAATAATGAATCGGGCTAATTTAAAGAGAAGGGTTTTAACTGGGATGTTTGGGGGTTCATTACTATTACTCTCAGCTTTACACGAGTTAACTTACCTTGCTGTTTTTGTTTTAATCATTTTTCTTTCTTCCAGAGAGTATTATAAAATACTATCTAATAATGGGTTTAGGCCTAATTTTAATTTAGGGGTTTTTTTATCTGTTGTTATTTTTATTACAACATATTTTTATGCAAGCAGTAAGAGTTTGATAGGTCTTCATTTTATTCTTGTTCCTATACTTCCTTTAGTTTGTTTATCTGCTCTCTATAGTTCAGATAATAAGCAAACACTTTCAAATGTATCTGTTACTTTTTTTGGAATTTTATATATATCACTTCCAATATCATTATTGAATTTTATTGTTTTTAATGATTATGGTTATAATTCGATTTACTTGATGGCTACATTATTATTTTTATGGACTAGTGAATCTGCTGCTTATTTTGGAGGCTCCCTTTTTGGTAAGAAAAAACTATTTGAGTCTGTCTCTCCCATGAAAACATGGGAAGGTGTTATTTCTGGGTTATTAGCTAATGTTATTTTAGCTTATTTCATTCATGAATATATATGGACTTCTTATTTTTCATTAGCCTTTTGGATTTTCTTCTCTGTTGTTGTTCTAATTTCTGGTGTATTTGGTGATCTATTTGAATCTTTATTAAAAAGAAATTTTAACTTAAAAGATAGCAGTAACAAACTACCTGGACATGGAGGTTTTTTAGACCGTTTTGATAGTTTCTTTTTTGTAATACCTTATGTATATTTTTACTTAAAAATTATTGATCAGATAACTTAAAATTGTACATTTACATAATTAAACCCAAAACACGATATGAGTTATAAAGAACCGGCTCCTATCATGCACGACAAGGATCCTCTCGAGTCTATGATGAAGAGATTTCATGTTGCTGCTGAATATTTAAATCTTGACGACGAAATTTACAGCGTCTTAAAATCATCAGTTAAAAAGATCATTGTTTCATTACCTATCTCAATGGATGATGGATCGATTAAGGTTTTTGAGGGATATAGAGTTATCCACTCAAATATCTTAGGGCCTTCTAAAGGAGGTTTAAGGTTTGATCCTAATGTTGATCTTAATGAAGTTACCGCATTAGCAGCTTGGATGACATGGAAGTGTGCTGTTGTTGATATTCCATATGGTGGAGCAAAAGGTGGTGTAAATTGTAATCCTAAAGAAATGAGTAACTCTGAATTAGAAAGACTAACCCGAGCCTATACACAATCTATGCATGATGTTTTTGGACCAGACAAGGATATTCCTGCTCCAGATATGGGCACAGGTCCTGATCAAATGGCTTGGTTGATGGATGAGTATTCAAGAGCAAGAGGAACAACTGTTAATGCTGTAGTTACTGGTAAACCAATTATTCTTGGTGGTTCAGTTGGTAGGATTGAAGCCACAGGAAGAGGTGTTATGGTTTCAACTTTATCCGCACTTACAAAAATGAAAATTAACCCTTTTAAGGCGACTGTTGCAATTCAAGGTTTTGGAAATGTAGGTTCATGGGCAGCCCAACTACTAAAAGAGAGAGGGTGTAAAGTTGTTGCTATCTCGGATGTTTCAGGTGGATATTTTAATCAAGATGGTATTGATATAGGAAAAGCAATAACTCATAAAAATGAGAATAATGGCATCCTTGAAAACTTTGATGGAGGTGAAAAAATATCTAATGAAGATTTATTGACTCTTGATGTCGATGTTCTTATACCTGCTGCGATGGAAAATACTATAACTGAGAAAAATGCTAATAAAATAAAAGCAAAGCTAATTGTTGAAGGTGCTAATGGACCAACGTCTCATGAAGCTGATCCAATTTTAGAGAAAAAAGGAGTAATAGCTATCCCTGATATTTTAGCAAATGCTGGAGGGGTTATTGTATCTTATTTTGAATGGGTCCAAAATCGTTTAGGATTTAAATGGACAAAAAACAGAGTTTATAGAAGAAGTGACTCAATTATTAAACAAGCTTTTAATAATGTTTATTCAATTTCTAAAAAATATAATATTTCTTTAAGAACTGCTGCTTATATTGCGGCAATTGATAAAGTTTCAAGAACCTATAAGTACAGAGATGGTTCTTTTACTTTCCAGAAAAATGGTAAGGATTCATAAAGAAGGAAAAAGTTTTATAACTGTTTTATTAATAGTATTAATAATAATTAATGTTAGTATAGTTTTAACAGGTCTGTCTTTATTTATTTTATCTTGTTCAATATCTGTTTTTGTTTTTTTGTTCTTCTTACAGTTTTTTAGAGATCCACAAATAAAAAAAAACTTAGATAATAATAAGGTTATTTCTCCAGCCAACGGGAAAGTAGTTTTTATTGGTGAGTCAGAAGAGGGAGAGTATTTTAAAGAAAAGAAACTTCAAATTTCAATTTTTATGTCTCCATTTGATGTTCATATAAATAGACATCCTATATCTGGTGAAATTAAATATTATAAATACCACAAAGGCAAATATTTAGTAGCTTGGCATCCTAAATCAAGTACTAAAAATGAAAGGACAACAACTGTAATTGAAAACAGGAAAATAAAAATATTAGTTAGGCAAATTGCAGGTCTTGTTGCAAGGAGAATAATTAATTATTCTAAAGTTGGTTCTAAAGTTGATCAGGCAAGTCAATTAGGCTTTATTAAGTTTGGTTCACGAGCTGATATTTTTCTGCCTTTAGATTTTAAGTCAAGCATAAATGTTGGCCAAAAGACAATTGCCGGTGTTACCGAATTGGGGAAATTAAACTAATTTTTTTTCAATAACTCTAATAAGTAGCTCCAAATACTTTTTATCAACTTCATTAAAAGTATTAATCTCTTTACTATCTATATCTAAAACACCAAAGACATTACTGTTCTTAAAAATTGGTAAAACAATTTCAGATTTTGAGTCGGAACTACACGCTATATGACCTGGGAATTTTTCAACATCTGGCACAATAATTGCCTTCTTCTTTTTCCATGTTACTCCACATACTCCTTCACCTTTTTTTATTCTAAAACAAGCAACAGGCCCTTGAAAAGGACCTAAAATGAGTTCTTCTTCTTTAGCTAAATAAAAACCTACCCATAACCAGTCAAATGTTTGATGAATGGCGGCTGAAACATTTGATAGTATAGCATAGATATCTGTTTCGTCCGAGATTAAGCCTTTTATTTGTTCAATTAGATTAATATACTTTTTTTCTATATTGATATTTTTAGGTTCTTTAAAATTATGCATGGTTATAAATGGTATATAGTTTGTTATCTCTAATTTTTTGATATTTCTTCAAATCAATTTTAGGTGCTTTTATCCCTTTTTCAAATTTTTTATCAGAAACAAAAACTCTAGCCTCATCCCACAAACCCTCTTCGATAAAACTGTTAATTGTTTTTGCTCCACCCTCAACAATTATGCTACCTATTCCTTTTTCTAAAATATCCCTAAGAATATCTTTAAGTATAAATGACTTATTTTGGATTAAATGTTTGTTTTTAAGTTTTTTGTCAAACTCTTTATTGTATACGAACAGAGCCCCCTCATCTTCAAATAATTTTATTTTTTCATTTATCTTAAAATTAGGGTCAAGCACTATCCTTGTAGGATCATTACCTGTCCAGGACCTTACGTTTAATGATGGGTTATCTGTATTGGCTGTATTTACCCCAATCAATATTCCTGGCTCCTCTGACCTCCATTTGTGAACTAACATTCTTGATAATTCATTTGATATCCACTTCGAAGAACCGTCTTCTTTTGCTATGAAACCATCTTTGGTTTCAGCCCACTTTAAAATTATATATGGTAAGTTGGTAAGTTGGTTTTTAAAAAATCTCTTATTTACAATAAGCCCTTTTTCTTTTTCTATATTTTCTATTACTGATATTCCACCTTTTTTTAGCTTGTTAATTCCTTTTCCGTTTACAATTGGATTTTGATCTTGATTGGATATTATAACTTCTTTTGGTTTATATCTCATGATTTCATCAGAGCAAGGTGGTGTTTTCCCGTGATGGCTACAAGGTTCAAGATTAATATAAAATGAGCTTCCTTCTAATAATGATTTATCTGTAACATTATTTATTGCATTTATCTCAGCATGTTCTTTTCCGTATTTCTCATGATAACCTTCTCCTATAATTTTTCCTGATTTTACAATAACACAACCAACCATTGGATTTGGCGAGACATTTCCAAGTCCTTTATTTGCAAGATAAAAAGTTCTTTCGATGTACTTTTTGTGATTATCTTTCATCTTTATTTTTAATGTTTATGCAGTCAAATTTAATATACTCTGAATTACTTAAAAAGGTAAAAAATTATTCTGATAATGAATTAAAAAACATATCATTAAAATATTTATTTCTCAAATTTAGTATATCAAGTTCTGATTTACTTATAAATAAATCAGTAAAGTGGAATCAAGAAATTCAGGACGATTTTACAAATGATATTAAGATGTTAAATAAAAAAATACCAGTTCAGCATATTACGAGCTCTGAGTTTTTTTTTGATAAAGTATTTTATATAAATAATAACACATTAATTCCCAGACCTGAAACAGAGGAGTTAGTTAGTATTATTATAAAATCTGAGAAAAGTAATCACAAAAAAAATATTCTTGATGTTGGAACAGGTTCAGGTTGTTTAGCGGTCACATTAAGCAACCATCTTCCATCCGACGTAATCGGAATAGATAGCTCCAGAGAAGCTATCATAGTAGCAAAAAAGAATAATATATTAACTTCAAATGAAGTGACTTTTATCAATTCTAAAATTGAAGAATATACTCCGTTAGAACCTTTTGATCTAATTGTTAGTAATCCTCCGTATATTCCTAAAAAAGATAAGATCAAAGTCGATAAAAATGTTTTAGAAAATGAACCCCATAGTGCTTTATTTATTGATTCGGATCCTATTTATTTTTATAAAATAATTTTCAATTTTGCTAAAAAGCATCTTAATAAAAAAGGAAAAGTATATTTTGAAATTAACCAAAATTATGTTGATCAAATAAAAGTTTTACTTAAAGAAACTAATTTTGAGGTAGTAAAAGATTTTTATGGTAACGACAGGTTTGTTATTATAAAAAATATTAATAAAAATTATGAAAAAAATTAATGTAGGTTGGGAAGAATGGATTTCGATGCCAGATTTAGGAGTCCCAGCTCTTATTGCTAAAACAGATACTGGCGCCCAAACATCCTCTCTTCATGCATTTAATATTCAGAAATTTGGAAAAAAAAACAAAGAAAAAGTTAGGTTCGGAATACAACCAATCCCAGAAGATCCTAACTACAAAATATTTTGTTCTGCTAAATTAATTGATGAAAGAAAAATTAGATCTTCTAATGGTATGGTTGAGGTGAGATATGTTATATCTACAAAATTAAATTTAGGAGGAGAGGCTAGAGAAATAGAGATTACCCTTTCAAACCGTGAAAACATGAACTACAAAATGCTTATTGGCAGAAGTGCTTTAAAGGGTATTACAGTCAAACCAAACACAAGTTTTATTAATGGTGAGCTTTCTTATTCCTTATATAAAAAAAGTAGAAGAAAGTCTTTACCTAAAAGATCACTAAGAATTGCAATTTTAACTAGAGAGCCTAATAATTTTTCAACTCAAGCATTAGTTAAATCAGCCGAACTCAGAGATCATGATGTTGAATTAATTGATACAAAAAGATGTTATTTAGATATTAAAAACAAAGTGCCAAGGGTACATTATGATAATAGGGAGCTTCCGTTTTATGATGTGGTTATTCCAAGAATCGGGGCTTCAATTACACACTATGGTATGGCTGTAGTAAGGCATTTTCAGGCCATGGGAACATATTGTTTAAACTCAGCAGACTCAATAGGCTTATCAAGAGATAAACTTGCAGCTCATCAAATCTTATCATTTCAAAGACTACCAATGCCAAATACCGCATTTGGTAATTCTCCTAAAGATACTTCAAGAATGATTAAACTGTTTGGAGAATCCTCCTTAGTAATTAAACTTCTAAACAGTACTCAAGGTAAAGGTATAGTTCTTGCGGAAAGCCAGAAAGCTGCAAAAGCTGTTATCAGTGCGTTTAGAAATTTAGATGCTAATTTTTTAGCACAAGAATATATTAAAGAATCAAAAGGTGAGGATATTCGATGTTTAGTTCTTGGGCGTAAAGTAATAGCTTCAATGGTCCGTACACCAGCTGAAGGTGAATTTAAATCTAATTTACATGCAGGCGGTAAATCAAAAAGTATTAAAATAACAATAGAAGAAAGAAGGTTAGCCGTAAGAGCTTCTAGAACCCTTGGTTTAAATCTTTCTGGTGTAGATATAATTAGGTCTGACTCAGGACCTAAGATTATTGAAGTGAATAGTTCACCTGGGCTACAGGGAATACAAGGAATAACAAAAGTTGATTTAGCATCTAAAATTATCCAGTATATTGAAATGTATTCCGGGTATGTAAAGACTTAACTATTTAAAACTTTAATGTTATTCCTGTTAAAAAATTAGTTGTTGCTTGGGGGTAAAAACCAGCACCATCGCCAGTTACTATACTTCCTTTTTCGTCTGGGTAGTTATATGTATAATAAAATCCTCTGTCAACATATTCTTTATTAAAAATATTATTTATTAGTCCGTTTATCACAATCTCCAAATTTTTCT
>Ga0315331_10000546_pt1 | contig 26400 bp, 24 predicted proteins | sample M160m34915metaG_FD_203456 | JGI IMG/M metagenome (GOLD analysis project Ga0315331, IMG submission 203456) | Ammonia-oxidizing marine archaeal communities from Monterey Bay, California, United States - M1 60m 34915 | ecosystem: Environmental > Aquatic > Marine > Intertidal zone | place: USA...
AGGCGAACACACTTAAGACTGGAATTACGGCAAGCCAATCTAGTGCGATTGCCACGAACACACTTAAGACCGGAATTACTTCTGCTCAAGCTAGTGCGATTTCTGCGAACACAAGTAAGGTCGGAATTACGACAAGCCAAGCTAGTGCGATTGAAGCGAACACAGCTAAGACCGGAATAACATCGGCTCAAGCTAGTGCGATTTCTGCAAACACAGGTAAGGTCGGAATTACGACAAGCCAAGCTAGTGCAATTTCTGCGAACACAGCTAAGACCGGAATCACTTCTGCTCAAGCTAGTGCGATTGAAGCGAACACAGCTAAGACCGGAATAACATCGGCTCAAGCTAGTGCGATTTCTGCAAACACAGGTAAGGTCGGAATTACAACAAGCCAAGCTAATGCAATTTCAACAAACACTTCTAACATCACTGCAATTCTGGACTCCGCAGACGCAGATAAAGATTCCTTTGCTGAAATAGTAACTTTAATTAACTCCGTTGATACGACTAACGACGATGCATTTGGTGCATATGTTACGTCTAATAACTCGGCAGTAGCGTTGAACACAGCTAAGACCGGAATTACTTCTGCTCAAGCTAGTGCGATTGAAGCAAACACAGCTAAGACCGGAATCACATCTGCTCAAGCTAGTGCAATTTCTGCAAACACAGGTAAGGTCGGAATTACGACAAGCCAAGCTAGTGCAATTTCCGCTAACACAGCTAAGACCGGAATCACTTCTGCTCAAGCTAATGCTATTGTAGCCAACACAGATGCGATTGCATTGAATACAGCTAAGACCGGAATCACTTCTGCTCAAGCTAGTGCGATTTCTGCAAACACAGCTAAGGTTGGGATTACGACAAGTCAAGCGAGTGCGATTTCTGCAAACACAGCTAAGACCGGAATTACTTCTGGGCAAGCTAGTGCAATTGAAGCGAACACAGCTAAGACCGGAATTACTGCTGGGCAAGCTAGTGCGATTTCTGCAAACACAGCTAAGGTTGGGATTACGACAAGTCAAGCGAGTGCGATTTCAGCGAACACAGCTAAGACCGGAATTACTTCTGGGCAAGCTGACGCTATTGTAGCGAACACAGCTAAGGTTGGGATTACGCCAAGTCAAGCGAGTGCGATTTCAGCGAACACAGGTAAGGTCGGAATTACAACAAGCCAAGCGAGTGCGATTTCAGCGAACACAGCTAAGACCGGAATTACTTCTGCTCAAGCTAATGCTATTGTAGCAAACACAGATGCGATTGCGTTGAACACAGCTAAGACCGGAATCACCTCTGCTCAAGCTAGTGCAATTTCTGCGAACACAGCTAAGGTCGGGATTACGACAAGCCAAGCTAGTGCGATTTCAGCGAACACAGCTAAGACCGGAATTACTTCTGCTCAAGCTAATGCTATTGTAGCAAACACAGATGCGATTGCGTTGAACACAGCTAAGACCGGAATCACCTCTGCTCAAGCTAGTGCGATTGAAGCGAACACAGCTAAGACCGGAATCACCTCTGCTCAAGCTAGTGCGATTTCAGCAAACACAGCTAAGGTCGGGATTACGACAAGCCAAGCTAGTGCGATTTCAGCGAACACAGCTAAGACCGGAATTACTTCTGCTCAAGCTGACGCTATTGTAGCGAACACAGCTAAGACCGGAATAACATCGGCTCAAGCTAGTGCGATTTCTGCAAACACAGGTAAGGTTGGAATTACGACAAGCCAAGCTAACGCGATTTCCGCGAACACAGCTAAGACCGGAATTACTTCTGCTCAAGCCAGTGCAATTTCCGCGAACACAGCTAAGACCGGAATCAGTTCTGCTCAAGCAAGTGCAATTTCCGCGAACACAGCTAAGACCGGAATTACAACAAGCCAAGCGAGTGCGATTTCAGCTAACACAGCTAACATTAGTGCAATTCTGGATTCCGCAGACGCAGATAAAAATTCCTTCGCTGAAATAGTAAGTTTAATTAACTCCGTTGATACTACTAACGACGATGCGTTTGGTGCATATGTAACATCTAACAACGCAGCAGTAGCGTTGAACACAGCTAAGACAGGAATTACATCTGCTCAAGCTAGTGCGATTTCCGCGAACACAGCTAAGGTCGGGATTACGACAAGCCAAGCTAATGCGATTTCCGCGAACACAGCTAAGACCGGAATTACTGCTGGGCAAGCTAATGCTATTGCAGCGAACACAGCTAAGACCGGAATTACTTCTGGGCAAGCTAGTGCGATTGCAGCTAACACAAACAAGACCGGAATTACTTCTGCTCAAGCTAGTGCGATTTCCGCTAACACAGCTAAGGTCGGGATTACGACAAGCCAAGCTAATGCGATTTCTGCGAACACAGCTAAGACCGGAATTACTTCTGCTCAAGCTAATGCTATTGTAGCAAACACAGATGCGATTGCGTTGAACACAGCTAAGACCGGAATCACCTCTGCTCAAGCTAGTGCGATTTCAGCAAACACAGCTAAGGTCGGGATTACGACAAGCCAAGCTAGTGCGATTTCAGCGAACACAGCTAAGACCGGAATTACTTCAGGGCAAGCTAATGCTATTGCAGCGAACACAGCTAAGACCGGAATTACTTCTGGGCAAGCTGACGCTATTGTAGCGAACACAGCTAAGGTTGGGATTACGCCAAGCCAAGCTAGTGCGATTTCTGCAAACACAGGTAAGGTCGGAATTACGACAAGCCAAGCTAGTGCAATTTCCGCTAACACAGCTAAGACCGGAATCACTTCTGCTCAAGCTAATGCTATTGTAGCCAACACAGATGCGATTGCATTGAATACAGCTAAGACCGGAATCACTTCTGCTCAAGCTAGTGCGATTTCTGCAAACACAGCTAAGGTTGGGATTACGACAAGTCAAGCGAGTGCGATTTCTGCAAACACAGCTAAGACCGGAATTACTTCTGGGCAAGCTAGTGCGATTGCAGCTAACACAAACAAGACAGGAATTACATCTGCTCAAGCTAGTGCGATTTCAGCGAACACAGCTAAGGTCGGGATTACGACAAGCCAAGCTAATGCGATTTCCGCTAACACAGCTAAGACCGGAATTACTTCTGGGCAAGCTAATGCTATTGCAGCGAACACAGCTAAGACCGGAATCACTTCTGCTCAAGCTAGTGCGATTACAGCGAACACGTCTAGTATTGCAACTAAAGCTCCTTTAGCTAGTCCTACATTTACGGGAACTGTGACTACCCCTAACTTGACCATTGGGTCAGGGAATAAAATCAAATTTGCGAATAATGACTATATTCGATATGACGATGCGAATGGGGTAGGTAGATTTCACTTCGATTCAGATGGGGGAACTAATAACTCTAGTGTCCAAGCAGCTACATTTGTAGGGGCTTTATCAGGAAATGCATCTACAGCAACTTCGTTGGCTACTGCAAGGACGATTGCTGGAACGAGTTTCAATGGCTCGTCCAACATTGATATTAGTTACAATAACCTAACTAATAAGCCCACGATTCCCACCAACAACAACCAGCTCACAAACGGTGCGGGTTATGTTACTACGAACACAACTTACTCTGTAGGTGATGGTGGGCTTACCCAAAACAACTTCACGAACGCCGACCATACTAAACTTAACGGCATAGCAACAGGAGCCGATGTAACTCCTTCATGGGTTCCATCTAGTAACCCAAGTTACGCTACCCAGTCTTATGTTGGGACACAGATCAGCAACTTAGTTGGTGGCGCACCAGCAGCATTAGACACGCTCAATGAATTGGCGGCAGCGATTGGGGATGATGCTAGTTACGCTGCGTCTATCACTACTGCATTGGCAGGGAAGTTAAGCACAACAGGTAAAGCAGCAGATTCTGATAAACTTGATGGTATTAATAGCTCCTCATTCTTAAGAAGTGATGCAGCGGATTCAACAAATAGCACCCTAACCTCTACTAATGGATTAGGGTTTAGGGTTGATTCAAACGCTTCGTCTAGGATAGAAATAGAAAGTGGAGGCACTAACTGGGCATATTTAAGGCTCATGGACGATGGCGCGGCATCGTGGGATATTGCGTCTTACAATGGGGGCCAATTAGAATTTAGACCTGATGGAACTGCATCGGGTCGCCTGACATATACAAGTGCTGGTGTATTGAGCATTAATGATGGGTCAAGGGTCTTCGCAGACAACTATCACCCAAATGCAGACACGCTTACGACTGCAAGAACAATTGCTGGAACGAGTTTCAACGGTTCGTCCAACATTAATATTAGTTACAATAACTTAACTAATAAGCCCACGATCCCGACCAATAACAACCAGCTAACAAACGGTGCTGGTTATGTTACCACGAACACAACTTACTCTGTAGGTGACGGCGGGCTCACTCAAAAGAACTTCACGACTACTCTTAAGTCTAAGCTCGATGGTATCGCCGCTGGTGCGACAAACGTAACTAATAACAACCAGCTTACCAACGGTGCTGGTTATGTTACTACGAACACAACTTACTCTGTAGGTGATGGTGGGTTGACTCAAAACAACTTCACGAACGCCGACCATACCAAACTAAATGGTATCGAGACTGGTGCAGACGTTACTGACTCCACGAATGTGAATTCGGCTGGTGCGTTGATGCGTTCTGGTGGCACGATGACTGGAACTCTCACTTCGAGAGATGTTAAGATAGGGAGCAATTATCACCTACAACGGTCCAACCACCATTCAGGTCACCTTGAAGGTTCCTACAATAATGTTGGTGCGAATGGCACTAAGAGTAATCCAATTTATACAATTGGTTCAAGCTACAACCCTGTTGACGCTTCTCTAAGCAACATGTATGGCATAGGGTATACTGACGGAGGTGCTTCCTTCATTACTGGTTATAGCGGAGCTTCTGGCTGGGGCATGTATGTTGCAGCCGATGGAGATGCGAGAATCTTTTTAAGTGGGCAGCACGGAACAATCTCCTCTACAGGGCAACACTATGTTGGTTCAAGCAAAGTATTCCATGATACTTACCACCCAAATGCGGATACGCTAACCACTGCAAGAACGATTGCTGGAACGAGTTTCAACGGTTCGTCCAACATTAATATTAGTTACAATAACTTAACTAATAAGCCCACGATCCCTACTAATAACAACCAGCTTACCAACGGTGCTGGTTATGTTACCACGAATACAACTTACTCTGTAGGAGATGGTGGACTGACTCAAAACAACTTCACGAACGCCGACCATACGAAACTGAATGGTATCGCTGCGAGTGCAAACAACTATTCGTTACCCGCAGGTTCTAGTTCTACTAGAGGAGGTTTCAAGATTGGGTATACTGAAAGTGGTAGATATTACCCTGTCGAAGTTTCGTCAGAGAAGATGTATGTTCACGTCCCTTGGGTAGACACAAACACTGACACCAATACAACTTACTCTGTAGGAGATGGTGGGCTGACTCAAAAGAACTTCACGACTACTCTTAAGTCTAAGCTCGACGGTATTGCTACAAATGCTAACTACATAACCAATAACAACCAGCTCACAAACGGTGCTGGGTATGTTACCACTAACACAACTTACTCTGTAGGAGATGGTGGACTAACTCAAAAGAACTTCACGACTACTCTTAAATCTAAGCTCGATGGTATTGCTGCTGGTGCTAATAACTACGTTCTACCAACAACATTATCTGGTAATAGAACCATTGGGGGTGACTTAACTGTCAGTGGAAACCAAGTGATTACTTCTGGAAGTAATGCTGACGTTAAGTTCTCTGTTTGGAGTGGGACTACATACGGTATAGGTATGACAAGTGGGGTTACCTACGGTGGCCTCAATGATTACGCGATGACCTTCTGTATGAACAATGATTCAGACAGAGGATTCTGGTGGGGCTATAGCGGTCAAACTAAATCGTCAGGAGCAATGTCCTTGACTACTGCTGGGGTGTTAACGGTCGCTTCTTCGATAACTGCTGGCGGTGCAGTTACTGGATCTAACTTAAATATTTCCAACTGGAACACCGCGTATGGCTGGGGCAACCACGCATCTGCTGGGTATGTAACCTCAAGTGGCAACACGATCATCGGAACCGACTCTGATATTAATACGTCAGGTTCTACTATCATTGATAACATTTATGTTACTGATGGTGTTATCACTAGCATGGGCACTAGGACGTTGACTCTTGCAAATCTTGGTTACACCGGAGCTACAAATGCTAACTACATTACCAATAACAACCAGCTAACAAACGGTGCTGGTTATGTTACCACGAACACAACTTACTCTGTAGGCGATGGTGGGCTGACTCAAAAGAACTTTACGACTACTCTTAAGTCTAAGCTCGATGGTATTGCCACTGGCGCTACGGCTAATAATGGAACTGTAACCAGTATTACTGTAAATACAGCATCAGGATTAGACGGGGCTGGAACTATTACTTCTTCAGGCACAATTAACCTAAGTCTAGACCTATCAGAACTTACTGATATGACTGGTAGTGTTACCACTACCGAAGATGAATTAATTCTACTTGATAATGGTGCAGAAAGGCGTAAGCGTTTCTCAGAGATCTTTGGTAGTAATGCATATAGTAATGCAACAATACCTACTAACAATAACCAGCTTACTAACGGTGCTGGTTATGTTACCACGAATACAACTTACTCTGTAGGTGATGGTGGCCTTACTCAAAAGAACTTCACGACTACGCTTAAGTCTAAGCTCGATGGTATTGCTACTAGCGCGAATAACTACTCATTACCTGCTGGCTCCAGTTCTACTAGAGGTGGTTTCAAGATTGGGTATACTGAAAGTGGTAGGTATTACCCTGTCGAAGTTTCATCAGAGAAAATGTATGTTCACGTCCCTTGGTCGGACACAAACACTGATACCAATACAACATACTCAGCAGGTAGGGGCTTAGACCTTAGCGGAACTCAATTCCTACTAGAGACCGATCTAAGAGATAGCATTAGTTACATTGGTTATGACAGTAATGATTATATCCATTGGTCAAACAACTCCTACTGTAGAACAGTAGTCGCAGGAACTGAAAGGCTCAGAGTTAAGACTGATGGTATTGATGTTGGTGGTGTGGTTGTGGCTAATGCAATTAGGACTAAGGCTGCAAGCACTAGTTATAGTTTAATTACGAGGGACACTGGAGCCAGTAACTATGTCTTATACGTGCAGTCACCTAACTCAGGTGGCACTCAGAAGATAGCTTCATTTAGGTATGGTAGCGCGAGTGCTGGCGGGGGAACTGAAGTGATGAAAATCGCTAGGGGGAGTGTGGATATTGGTAGTAGCGCCAGTGGGTCCAGCCTGACAGTGGCGGGCAATATTTCAGGGTATGCTAAATACTTCTCTATCCCACACCCGACTAAAGAAGGTAAAAAATTAGTTCACGCATGTCTTGAGGGACCAGAGGTTGGTGTTTACTTTAGAGGCAGGAGCAAATCAAATACAATTGAGATGCCCGATTATTGGGATGGTTTAGTCCACCTCGATTCGATGACGGTAGAAATCACCGCCATAGGAGCTAACCAAGACCTTTATGTTGAGGACATTGCAGATAATGGGGACGTTACTGTCGGATCAAACACAGAAACACCTCTTAATTATTTTTATGTGATTTACGGAGAACGTAAAGACGTAGATAAACTAGAGATAGAACCCGTGGACATAGAAGAGTCTGACTAAACTTTAACAAAACAAAATCATGCCGATACAAAACGAAAACCCATTGGTAATACCAGCCAAATCAGAAAAGACGTTCCCACAAATTTGGGTTTCTTCTTTAAATGTAACTGTGCCGTCCCCCTCAGAGGGGCAACTTTATCTTCAGCTTCGCCCTTGTGACGCCGAGACTGGGGATATTGCCGAAGATCAATATTCAAAGAGCGTAGAGGTTAACTTCTGGGATCTTGTATCAGAAGTTCCCGAAGCCGCTACAGCTATGCAAGCCGTCTTCGATGCAATCCCAGCTATTGAAGCATACTACGAGGTGAGTAAGCCAGACACGTCTACGTAGTTTTGTAATTTATAACCTTGAAATCAAAGGGAACCACGCATAATTTTGACGCGTATGAAAACAATTGAATTCACCGACGAAGAACGATCAGCATTAATTCAGATTATTGACCTCGCAGTCCAGAACCCAGCAGGGGGAGGACTTAAGATAGCAGGCGTAGCTAATTTCCTAGCTGGAAAATTATCCGACGCCCCCGAAGAGCAGGGACCAGCCCCAGAGCAGGCACCAAATCTAGAACCCGTTGAGGTAGTTGAAGGATTTGATAGTGGTGGTAAACCTTTAGACTAATGATACAGAGGAACCAACCCAGCCCCCAGAGGCAAACAGTTTTAACATTCGTTTCCCCGAATGTTCAAGACTCATTGTTTTTTGAAACTATTGATGCTCAAAGGGTTGGGAAAGTTCCCCCTGCTTACGGAACGGCACACCCTGATACGGATAAGTTCCCTGACCATACCTTAGCGTATGTGAAACAAGCTGATCCGAATGGTCAGCTTTACTATTACTATTATGCCAATACTCGGGCATCACAGGACGAGTATAACTTTGAATACTCACAAGCAAGTTTGGGCGACACTAAGTTTGATACTGTTGTAAGGACGTATGTAAGTTTAAGGTCTGAGTTTAAAGAAGATGACGCAACGCTTTTAGCGGGGGCTGCAATGCCCACAGCCCCAGCCGCAGCTAACTTCAGTGGTAAAGGCTACATCTTGATGACACGCGCTCAAAAGAGATTAGGGGACCGTGAATTAGATGGGATATTTGTCGTAGAACAAAGAACTTATTTTGTCCGGAAAGTAATGGACACGCTAAGATGGGATGATGTTTCACATCGCAATTTAAAAACATCTGTTAGTTTTAAGTATGATGGAGAAATAGTGTCTGGTGACACAATCAACAATATACTTGCAGACTCGGATAATGCGTATTGGGCTCCTGCGCTTGTTACTGACCCACAGAACTCTAGTATAAAGATTGCAAAATATCGAGAGGGTAGCCGAATTTCTTCGGATTGGATCCAGATTGTGCGAACTGAATTAATTGCCGGAGTTGCCACGGGCAATGTTCTTGCTGTGGATTCTTATTTTACTACCATCGATCATACGTTTCCACCCGTTCTTTCTTCAGTAGATATTGCAGATTGGGAAAGACAGGACGGGCAATTAGAAACTATGCCTACGTATGAGATGAACCCAGAAGGTTATTCGGGACCATGTAAGGCTAGAATAGACATTAAATGGAGTGCGACTCCTCATCAGGGGCTTCAAGCTTTTAGTATGGAAACACAATCTTTCAGGATAGTTACGCCCTATGTTAGTCTATCAATCCCACCGTGTCTAATGAACGGAGGTTCATTTAATATTGCAACCGGAAACCAAGATCCTGTTTACAGTGTTAACACGTATACTAAGGAAATTCCTGTAACTTCACCCCCATTCTGGCCTACTAGTTTGGTTACACGCGATAGACAAGAACCTGCAAAAGGAGGATACATCAGAACTACGTGGACGGTTTACAGCCCTACGCCCCCACCCAAAACCTCATAATGGCTAAACAAAATTTTTTTAAACGCTTCGTAGATACTCTTAGAGGTGGTGATATTGAGGCAGAGGATTTAGAAGATCGAATGGATGCGCCCTTGGAAGAGGTCGCAGAAGTTCCGCTTGAAGAAGCTAAACCGTTCACTGCTAACCCTTTAGCAGGGGTAGCCAATATGCCCGAGTCGGTATTTTATACTGGGTCTTCTCGGCATAAACTAGACAATGAACACACTCGATTTATTCCAGAGCAGTATCGACAGGAGCATGAGCCTTATAGATACGACGAGAATGGGGATGGGCAGATATGTATATCCGCAGCGAATATATATGAAATACACCCTAAAAATGACGGTGATCCCTCTGTAAGAATTCACCCCTTAAAACCCTTAATTATTTCGCCGCCTAGAAACGGTGTTATTTACGGTCATTTTGAAACAGATAACCAAGGTAGAATTAAGTCCACGCTTGCTGGGACATATACGCTAGAAACAGGGAAAGCTCTACCACAAACTATTTATTTTCAGTTACCTGACGAGGATGATTCAGGGGGACAAGAGGGGGATTATTACATACCCATTTGCTATTTTAAAGATGGTAAGATGGATAGGCACCAGTTTACTGGAGGTAGGCAGGCTAGATTAATGGGGTCGCTGATGGGGATAAGAGGTCCGTTAATTTGGAACACAGGTTATAATAAACTTAAAAATATAGGTGATGGGAAAAATGTTTATCGTTCCCACGTCCTAGCTGCCGACTATAAAGAACTAAGAACAATAAGAGGCCGACGCACTTTAAGTAATACCGGCTCAGATACCGAGAGTGATGATTATGAGGATCCAGCGGTATTCTGCAATGATGCTCGTATTAAGGTTAAGTATGCTGGGGAGGATGAAGCTGGGTTTAACAAAAGTGCAGCAAGTGAAATTGTCGTAACGGGAAACGGTTATGATAAAGAATGGAAATGTGAACGGACTAACATACCAACTGGAGAATCTGCATCTTCTACACGAATAGCAATTATAGAAGATGGTTTAGTAAATTCGGTAAAGGATATACCGTATATAGAATATGCTAGGCGGCAGATACAAACTGTCCCAGTTTTAACTACCCCCACAACAGGCTCGTCTACGACATCAGTGATTAGTGAGTGGTCTCTTAGGTCCGTAGTTAATAATGTGACAGTCACTAATTTTTCCGATTCTAATTCTGGTGGTGCTTGGACAGGGGGAACTTCAACTGCTGATAATGTGGTAGTCTCAGCTAGTGTAGGTAATGATTATGTTCGCGGTGGAACCGTTAATTCTAACATGATTCAAGGCACCCCGCATAGCACGATGTGGGCTGGGGGAGCTGAACGGACGCTAGATTGGGTGGAGATTTGTATTCCCTCTACGACAAGTGCTGGATCCAGCACTTGTTACTGGGTTCTAGGTTATCCTAAAGATGAACAACCTTCGGCACCAGACGAAGTTATATATGTCCACGACCCTACTCAAGTAACGGGAGTTACCAGTGCTGTTCAAATAACTAGTGTGCAAGACTGCACGACTACTGGAGCTGGTGTTCAAAGCACGGTTTCAGGGCAGGGAATCATAGGGACAAACATAACTACTTCTGATTTTGTAACCGCCGTAACTACACAAGACGAAGATAATATGGTCAAATATATTGCCGGTGCTGCGGTGCCATTAGTAAATTCCTCAACTGTAAACGTATATCAGGAAAACACGGCATGGTCAGGGCAGTTATTAGACGCCGCGCAGGCGCAGACTATTGCTAAGATTTTAGAAGTTCCTTCTTCAGATGCTCCGAAAAGGTGTGACAACCCACCTGATTAGCCCCGCCTTGACTGGCTGAGTTATTTACATTAAAGTAGGTTATGCCTACACTTACCGTAGCTGGAGTTGAAGAAGCTTTGCACCCCTATAAATCTGTGGGTTCTTCTTTTATTCAGCAATTAAACCTTATTCTCCCAAGGCTATACGCTATGGGTATGTGGAGAGACCTGACGTATGAAACAACTATTTCGTCTACTGACCAGAACTTTACTCTCCCTGAAGAAGCGGAATCCGTTCTTTCTGCTTTGATCGATAACGACCCTGCTGTAGCGAGGGCTCAATTTCATGACTATCGTTTAACTGGGCGCAGCAATGATGGCACTACATTGGCTAATTATGGAATTGTGGACGATGGGTTTTCTCCCACGATTAATGAGTTGGAGGCCGATAAAGCCTACAATATTTTAATTACCCCTATTGCTCCGGACACTACGATCCCACGAACATCTACGAATTTTATTTCAATAACGGGTCTTAACAACTCTAGCTCTCCGGTCATCCATACTTACAAGCCTAATCTGGACACGGCTACTACTGTAGCCGCCCCGAACATAACTTCTTCCCTTGAGTTTACATCGATCACTGAAATACGGAACGGCGATTCTTCCTTATCTACCCCAGTAAAAGTTCAGGCAGTCAATGTTAACGATACTTCCGACACATTAGATTTAGCTATTGTTCAGGAAGCTAACAAAGTTAATGCTTACCGCCGCTATAGGATGGGAAATGACTCATCAAATACAGTTAAGAAGACTATGCGGTTACTCCTTAAAAGGAGCTTTAAGCCACTTATAAACTCATATGATGTCGTTCGTCCAAGTAACCTCAATGCTTTAAAGCACGGCTTGCTAGGTTCTGTCGCTGAAGACAACGCAGATTTAGAACGAGCCACCTATCATTGGCAGGTTTGTAGGCAACTTTTAGAAGAAGAACAGGATGCTTATCGGGGCGCGTCTAAACCGACTATTAAATTTGATCCAACTGGATCTGGATCCCGAATCCCTAACCTAATGTAAACATGTTAAATTATATCCTAGAAAACAAAGAAAGTCTTATTTCAATTGCTACCTCTGTGGTAGCTGTTGCTTCCGCAATCTGCGCCCTTACACCTACACCTAAAGATGACGGCATTGTCCGTAAGCTATACCTCGTGCTGGAATGGGCCGCGTTAAATATCGGCAAATCTAAGGAATGATTAAAGTAATTATTGCGGCACTGCATGCATACGTGTCCTATGTAAAATTAAAACACCGACGATTTGTATATGAACTTGAAGATGAAATTGATGATCTCGCTGCTGATGGCTCTCCTGCTGCAAAGTTGCGGCTTGAGCGGATTGCGAAACGACTCCACCGTGAACTCAAGCGCACTGTATGATCCACCCACGATTAGTTTAATTGAGGGGGAAACATACCAGTTTAATGAGGGTGTTGTAGTGGGTCGCGACGATCACAAATTTCACAGTGATTATAGCTATCGTAGAGCAATCATTATTGGATCAAAATGATGAAAGACAGTTTAATAGTCCCCCTTATAGGAGCCGTGTCACCAACAATAGGCGTTATATTATCATATCAAGATCAACTTGAATACTGGCTCCGGATCCTATCCCTTGTTGGGGGCATCGCGGTCGCTGCTGTAACAATTTACAAAATGCTAAAAAGTAAATAAACGATGCCGCTTAATTCATTTATAGATAAAGTAGGTGACTGGCTTGCATTTGATCCTGAGTCAAGAGGCTACGACGAATCTACAGGTGCAGAGCTTTCAAAGAAGTATCCGCTAACACTCGCTAAACCTACGGATAAGCCAAAAGGAAAGGTTCCCGACAGGTTTAATAAAGGCGCATTTGAAGCATGGGTGTGGCACCCTGAAGATAATGATTGGTTCAAACACAAGGGTAGTGTTCATCCTAAAACAGGAATGCTCTTAAAAGGAATCAAACATAAATCTATTAAAAAGGCAGAAGACTATGAGAAGTCACAAAATAGAGAGATAGTGAAACGCTCTGATGGGCGGTATTACATACAAGACATAAAGAAATGATTGGGATTGCGATAGGTCATTCACGATACGGGGATCAGGGTGCATGGGACATTAATTCTGTTTCTGAAAGGGAGTTTAACAATGCGCTTATCCCCTTAATAACAGCCATGCTTAAAGTTCCCTATGTGGTCTACAATGATTACAAAGCATCTAGTTATGTTGGGGCTATGAATTATGTGGCCCGTAAGATGAAGCGGGATGGTATTACGGCCTGTGTTGAATTGCATTTTAATTCTGCTAGTCCTAAAGCGACTGGGCATGAGTGGTTACATTGGGAGACTAGTCGCGGAGGTAAAACACTAGCTACTCAATTTAAGAACGCTATGGATAAAGCTTATCCTGAACTAGCTTCTCGTGGTTTAAAGCCTAAAAAGAAAGGGAGTAGAGGCTCATTATTTTTGCGGAAGACCCCGTGCCCTGCTGTGATCGCGGAACCTTTCTTTGGATCCAATAAAAATGATGTGGCACTTATTCACGCCGATATTTCTAAACTAGCGGGTGTATACGCGGCAGGTATTAATTCTTATTACGGATAATGTCTTTACCTAAAACAATACGCGTCGCAGGGCAGACGATTAAAATTTCCAGAAAAAATCTTTCGGATGACGATTGTTATGGTTTCTACAGCCACGAAAGAAAAATTATATTTATCCATAATAATTTAAGTAATCGGGACACCTTAACGACGTTGAGGCATGAACTTATGGAAGCTTCATTGTGTATATCAGGTGTAGGCTTTTGTGAGACATTTGAGCAAGAAGCTGTAGTCCGTTGTATGGATGAAGTTTTTTTCCCTGCCTATGAGCGATTGTTAAAACGATTAGAATGAGCCGAAAAAAATTACCGGATCAATTTTCTAGAGCCAAGGGAATGCTTGTCTTTACGCCAACGGGGGATGATATTAAAGAAGCTTTCGAGCGCAGTGAATCGTTGGGGGTATTGCCTAATTCATTTACTAGAGGTATGGGGAGGATGACAGGTTTTATAGGCGAGATTGCTTTTGAACGGTTGTATCCCCAAGCTGATTATGTTGGGGATACTTCGTTCACACATGATTATGTCTTAGGTAAAAAAACAATAGACGTTAAATCCAAGAGTTGCACGTCGATACCTCAACCTGATTTTACAGCTTCAGTTAATTGTAGAGCCAACAAAAAACTACAAGCAAAGGCATATTTCTTCACACGAGTTAGCAAAGATTTTTCTACTGCTTGGCTTCTTGGGTGGGCTACAGCCCGAGCTATTGAAACTAAGGCTAACTATAAAAAGCGTGGTGAATCTGATGGGCACGGGTTTAGGTATAAAGTAAACGGTTACCATGTCCCTATATCTACACTTCGGCGAGCTTCTTCGTTGAAATAACCTCGTCAGAATCTATGTCGTAGGGCTGCGTAACATTAATTATCCAAACTTTACCGGATCCTTTTCCAATAGATTCAATAGGTCTTACACTGGAATCGGACTTACCTACATCTTCTAAGTGAGATAACCCGTTGCGAACAAACTCTAATTTATTAGAAGCGCCTAGAGATCGGCCATTGTTGTATGTGTGAAGGGCTACTTGAAATTCTGTGATAGTCCCGCGCCATTGTGTAATTTCTGTATTTTGTTCTCGGCACGCCTTCGCAAAATAATCTATTAACTCAGCAACTTGTGATCGGCTGGAGTTATCATAAGCAGCGTAAGATATACTACGATCAATAAAGCTTTTTACCCCAAAGCGATCATCATCGATAACGCCTTGTGGGGGTTTCCAATCAATTAAAAACTTAGCAAACGCAGGTAACTCCTCGTCAATAGTTGCTTCAAGTTCTCGTTTAGGTGGGAATTTAAAGGGTGCTTGAGCTACTTTAAAAGCCATTATCTTATCTCTATTACTAGAATCCATGGTAGGTAAGACGCTCATAGAGTTAGGGTCATCATTCAGACTCAGTATAATTCGACCTGCCCATGGAAGTGTGACAGCGTCTGCGTATTTAGCCATGAATTGAATCTTTGGGTTTGCTACCCCTCTTTTAATTAGTTCTGTAGCCTTACGTTGATCTTGGAAAGAAGCTGCTGAAACAGTATCATCAATCACCCAGCAAGCAGCTCGGCCTAAATCTTTATTAAATTTTGTTCCCCCAGACAGGTAGTCACTAGCATCAGCAAAACCACCCACGAGTGCCGCGATAATTTTATTAGACATTAGTGTCTTCCCTCGTTTAGCGGGGCCAACAAGAATACACGCTTGCCCTTGGTCTTCTCTGTTATTTAAGAAAGCTGTATAAAATCTTTGTAGCCAAGCAAAAAAGTAATACTTAGTTCTAATCTCTTTTGAATCTACAAAGAACTGATCAAAAAATTTATTCAAGAAGGGCCATGCTAAAATGTCTCCATCTTCTGCTGGGTGTATTGGTTCTACGGTAGCACTGTTAAGGATCTGCATACCATTAAAAGGCACAATTCTTTTGTTACGTCTGAAAACAACAGGGGCAATCTCGTCTATGCGATTCTGATTACTTACCAGAATTATGGCTGAATCTACTTCGGAAACAAATTCGCCTTTCTTAGGTTTGTTCTTAAAGCCTCTCTGCCTTAGCTCTAGAACAAGCTGATCTCTTGGGATAGTTTTTGCAGTCCCATCTAATTGTTTAAAAAACTGTTTACCATTAAACCAATACTCATCTAAAAGATTACCCATCTTTTGTTCTTCAAAATCTTTTACAAAAGAAGGGCCAAAAATATCACGCCATGTCATCCAACCTTTATCGCGATCAGAGTATACAACCATCCCATCTTCAAACACCTGACAACCTTCTCGATCAATACCGTCATCTAACCAAAACAAAGGGCCACGGGAACCCACCTCAAAATCACCGATCCACCTATCTGGAAATCTTTCTTGGACTTCTTTACTGATAATTTCTATCGGGATGGATGTGTCTTTAGACTCAGGAGGTTTTTCTTTTGCTGCTTTGAACAAAGCTGTTTGAACTATTGTGCTAGGTATAAACCCACCCATGTTTACCCAGTCAGACCCTAACTCAAAATATTGAGATGCTTGTTCTGATTTAGAATCATACCCAGCTAAGATTTTGTTAAACTGTAAGACCGATTTAAGTTGTTTAAAGAATGCTGCTACTAACGTGTGGTGAATAGAAATAGGTTCTTCAAACTCCATTACTAATCTAATATACCCACTTTGTGTCCTTGTCCTCCATGTGGGTAATGCTTTCTCACATTTTGATTTAATGATGTCATCAATATTATTCCAATCAGGCGGCGCATCAAAATCCAAAACTAGTCCGTAGATCTTTGCTATTTTGTTTTCCCCCTCAATCCTTGAGGTCGGGGTCAAGCCCTCAAACAAAGAATAAAAACAATGCTCTGTATCTTTCTTAGCACACCATTCACGGTATTTAGCTTTAGTCGAGAAAGTAGGTTTATTAGCTAACTTAATTTCAGACGGGTCATCAGTGCTTTTGCACCGCTTATCTTTCAGGTTTTTAATGTATTTGTATTTCATGTTTATTTTTCGTAGCGTGTTAAAATTGAGCCCTCTGCATCAAGTGGGATATCTGGGATCCATTCAGGGGGCGTAGACATAATTGAGGTTACTTCTTTTAAAGTGTGTTCGGCTTCTTTTTCTGATGTCTCTATGACAAGCTCATCGTGGACGTGCATGATTATTTTATAGCCTGCTTTATCCACACGTAGAAGCATATCTGAAAAAATATCTCTGGCTAATGCTTGTGACGCATTCTCAGCTACGAGGCCACCCCACAGTCTAACATCTACCTGCCTACCATTTCTAGGGACTTTAGCTAAATATTCTTTTGGTCCTCGCTTACTTTTACCATACCCTTCTCTAATCACGCCATAGTTCAAAACTCTTCCGTTAGGTAATTCAACTGTAAACTCTGTATGAAGCGTTTTATTTGCTTCATTCGCCCCAGCAATATCTTCATTGTATTCGTTCCACAGGTTTTTTACTTTAGACATTTTCGCTCTATACCTCTGAACTCGCGTTGCAGCCTCGACTTCTGGGATGTTTGACATACTCGCAAAACGAGAAACTCCAGCGCCATAACCACAACCTAACACCATTGTTTTAACATCGTGCCGTAGTTGTGGGTTTTTCTTCTTAAGGACTCCGTCGTCTTCGGACCATAAACCGAAACGTATCGCAAAAGCCTCATATATGTCTGAAGTTAAGGCAATTTCTGCAAGCATTTCTTTGTCCCTAGCTAACCAACATAATGTCCGCACTTCAATCTGGGACAAATCAACAACTACAAGTCTCTGGTTTTTCTCTGGGCAAATTAAATGCCTTAAGTTTACGCCAAATAAATCACTCCGAGGTAAATTCTGTAAATTCAAATTACCGCCGGACCCACTAAACCGCCCAGTGTGCGCTCCAAAATACATACACCCACCGTAAAATCTTTTGTCTGGTAGTGTTGCATAATCAAAGCTCTCTAGTTTCTTTTTTAAAGCATTAATTCTTCGCCAATCTTTAACAGCCATAATCCATTTATGGTTCTGCCCATTTTCCTCTAGCCATTTCTGGGCGTCATCATCTGTTTGCGCTAAACTAGTTGGAGGTTCTAAGCCCACCAATCTACACTGAGCATCAAAAGCAGCTCGACTTAATAAGGGTTTATCACCAACCCATGGGATATTTTCTTCTGCTTCAAATAGAGCTTGTTTAATAGTGACGAGTTGCTCTTCAAGAAGAGCTGTATCAATAGGGATACCTGTTTGCACAATCTTACGGTTTACTCTGCTTATCTGTCTTTCTGATTCAGGCCACTTATCTGAGAGACTTTCCCACAATTTCAGGCAGAGCACACTATCCTTTAAAGCATACTCGCTGACTTCTTCTTTAAAGTCCTCATCCATTTCAGACCACTTCTTTCCAGACATATTGTCGCGAGTGCTTTTATCAACTTTAATGCCAAACAGCACCGAAGTTGATCCTTTGAGAGATCTTGGTAATCTACAATACGCTGCTAAATCTGCCGTGCAGTGCCATTCCGAGGGTGAGCATTGGTCCCACCAACCCCTGTGAACACCATACAAGAACAAGGTCTCATCGAAAGATGCGTTGTGGGATAATACAATGTTATCATTTAATAAGGACCAGTTAAATTCTTTGGGGTGACCAACATAACTAGTGCCCTCATTTCCGACCACGGAAACCATGTAAGCATCAAATTGTGGGTGTGCAAAATACCCAACAGGACCGTAGGTTTTTATGCTACACTCCTTGTCGTAGTAGGACTCAAAGTCCAAAGCAAAAATTTTTTGAGACATATAATTAAAAAGTAGCCCCGCCCCCCTAACACACACTACAACAGGGGGACAGGGCATTTAACCAAGAGCTTTTATGCGGTTACTCTTGAGGTGATGAACGTGACCAGTCAAATAAGGGACCGCCGCAATACCAAATTGTTTATTCTACAACTTCAAATTCAGATTGCTCTGGTGTGTTGCTAAGGTTTTCATTTAACCCAGCAAGTAGAATTCTATTGGCTTCAATTGCTTGATTAGTATCAACTAAAAGTTGTTCTAATTTTGCAATGCTATCATTTAATTGATCGACCTCTCCTTGAAAGACCTCTCTTGGATCTAAACTCATTGTCCTAAAAACCCTTCTACAAATTCTAAGATATCGTCTGATGAATTATCAGCAGACACACCTAACATCGGAGCATACCACGAGTATTTTCCACGGCTTAACAGAGTGCTTTTAAAATTCCACTCACGGGTATGGAGCGGTGTTTTCCGATTGAACTGAGCGAAGGTATACAACCTTTTATAGGTTTGACGGTATGCATCCTTGGCGGTATTAATTTTACCAATCGCGTAGAAATCTTTTCCAATAGGTAGTGGATATTTTTCTGGTTCATCTCCTTTTGGATCTCCTTTAAACAGCAGTGTAATTTCGGCAAATTCTAAAAGATCATATGAAGAATCACTGGCTAAATCTTTTCTCTCTTCTTCATTCCATGCAATGCGTGGAACTTCATCTGAGTCAAATTTAATATCCTCACGCCATGCTTTAGAAGCAATCAGGGGGATGACTCTAATATCTTCTTCTGGAGCACCAATGATGTAGGTCTTATCAATTACAACGGAACCATATGGTGCGGGTTCCCCGTCAGGCCCAAAAATGTCTGAAGTTTTTTGGACGATGTTAATCCTCGGGATATCAATATCTGAGGAATCGATGTTAGCACTAAATGGATTTACCACAGCCAGTGCGTTATCTTCTTTAATTAACTTACTCATGTTTCTTGTTTCTGTTTTTCTTGTTTCTGTTTAATCCCTACGACAATGTGTGACGCGGGGGTGATTTTGTAATGATGCCTGCTGCATCACAAGCCTCAGTAAATTGCATGCTTGCTTTGCGTTTCAACCCCTTGTCGGCTTTTGCTCCAACACAATTACTAACCTTAGCTAGTGGGATTGATACTTGCTCCATTATTTCCTCGATAGTCATGCCATACTCTTTTGCGACTTCAAAGAACTTTTTGTGATCGGTCACACTTTTTCGGCCAGCCATTGTTTTAAGCTGTAGTGTAGGAAATTCAACGCCGTCTTGAGCTAGGGATACGGCACGCTTTTTAAATCTATCTGCCCAGTTAGTAACCATTTTTTGAATCAACCAAAGCTGTTCAATTACTGCTGGATCTTCAACGGAATCTAAATCTACATCAGGAAGAGTAGGGTCTAGCTTTTTAGCTACCTCAACTACAATGCCGCCCAAAGCAGGGCAAACATCTTCGTATTTGCAGAATCTACAATTAACATTGGGGGAGAGTTCTTCAAGATTCGGGGTTCCGGATTCCCATTTAGGTCGAACCTTTTCAGCTTTTAGAATTACTTTAGACAGCTCCTCAATTAAATCCTCCAGATCTTCTCGGTAAAATACGTGTGTTAAAATCTCATTCCTTTGTGGTATAAAAAACACAAAGTCTACTGTAGTAAGTTCCGGATACTTCTGGAATACTCCGATTGTATATGCCTTAGCTTGGTAATTATTTTCTGGAGAATCAATAAGACTTATGCCTGTCTTGTAATCGATTAGGCAAGCATCAACATTGTCAAAGACAATTAAGTAATCGCAAGTCCCGTAGGTAGACGTGCCATTCAAAGCTACGTCCAATTGAATCTCGGCCTGTTCTGCTGTGACGCGCCTATTCTCTCTGTAGTTCTTGAGGTATTCCTCTTGATCTGAAACTATCTCTTTGTATATGCTGACCTCTTCATCCGACTGTAAGTTGGATGGATCTAAGATTTCAATGGCCTCGTGAATACGAGTGCCCATTTCGGCTGCGGCATTAGTGCCGCTACGGCCAGTATATCCGGCGCATCCGGCACAATATTTTAAAGAAGAAGGAGAAAACTCGGCGTGCCCCCGATCAGAGTGGTTAGGTTGTTGCATGGGCAGACCATGTCAGACCTAAAAAGTTACTCAAGAACTTTCTTCAATCTTTTTCCCTCCCAAATATATCTAGCGATTAGAAAGGCGTCGATCATTCCGTCATGTGGTTTACGGCACCTCTTATTCTTTAACCAGTTTTCTTCCGGAGCTATTTGTTGAGCTTTGTATAAGGCGGCTTGTTTAGTCATACCCTTTGGAACAAACCCCAAAATAGTTTTTTGCCACTTGTGGACACTTACTCGTGAAATGTCGAAGGTAGACGTTTCAGCCATCCCCAGAATTTTGCCAAAACTTAAAGCCATGGATCTCACGGCTTGTGAACTTTTAGCGTGAGCCAATGGTTCTTCCACAGCTAGGAGAAATGGTGTGTTTAAAAAGTTCAGCCACTTCTTTATTTGAGCCGTGTCTACTTCTCTTTTTTTAGCCACCCATAATGTGGGCATCGCTATTTTGTCTATTACAGATCCGTCATGATCTGATATAGCACACAAGCCCCCATCTAATCCGTTATCAACACCAACAATCAAAATAAATTTAATGTAATAATTAAACCATGGCCCTCTTCCGGAACATACACGAATACATTTTTTGGGAGTGCTTGTAAGAAAAATACTTCCTTACCATTGATAGGGTTAACACGGTAAAAAAGACCCTGCAATTTTTTGACTTCAAAGTAAAAGTCATTTTTTACTGCATCTTCTTTCCTAATTATTACTTTAGGATTCTTAATTAAGAGCCTGTCTTTAAATAAATTCATTTCTCTATGATAGACGTGTCTAGAAAACAAGGGGACGAAGGCCCCAGATCTGTTTCGATAAGTTGATTAATAGCCATTCGGGCACCTTCTTCAGATAAACCTTGCTCTTCCTTTAAAATTTCAAGCACCACAGATTGAGAATAACAAGCAGCCGGATCCCCGTTAGCGTGTTCAATTACACCAACTAGAGCACTTTCAAACATGCTGAAGAATATTACTTCTGCGAAACAGTCATTGGTAATTGGCTCGCTTGAGAATTCAAAATCCGTTTTACTTTTTAATCGATCACGGTAAGGATCTTTTTTAGGATCATACTCACCAGAGTAGTTGTTAAAATCATTGATCATTTGGTTCAACATCTATGATAGTTCCAGAACCTCTGTCTGCTTTCTTGTTGTTGAGGATGGAAATATCAATTTGCATCCTACTACCGCCACCACCTGTCTTAGAATTAAGCCCTAAATTTCTTCTAATTAATTGATCTAATTCGGATAACTCTCTTACGGACTTTGGACCTTTAAGATTTTTCATACTATCGCGTAGTAATTTAATCCCCGCCGCCGCAATATAATGCTGATATTTTTCAGCCGGACTACTTTGAGATTCAGCAATCTCTAACATTGATTCATCTTCTTCTACGCGAGCATCATGTTTAGCTCGCAAGATTGCCTCATCTGTCATGTTGTTGAGGTTGTTATCAATGTCTTTCGCTAACTTGTCTCCTGATTCCTCAACCTTTTCGGGTGCAACTAAACCTTGTTTCCTTGCAGGTATGCCACGTTTTTTAAACCACCTGCGAACAGTCGCGGGGTGGACATCAAGTTCTTTAGCGATGGCAGTATTCTTCCAATCTAAATTGTAGAGTTCTACAGCTCGCTCCTGTATGTCTTGATTTGAATTGAAACTCATCCTATTGTGTCCAAGAATTATGGCTTTAAACGATCAAAGGCGCAAGCAGTTACTGGAGCCTAGAGTGGATCCTAAAACAAAGAAGATGGACGTGGGGGGTTTTCAAATTCCTCCGACTAATACTATAACTGCCTTACTGTTTGGTTTTGCAAACCATGAATCTGCTGCAGCTAAAGAATATTATTTCTGGAGGTGTTGTGATGAACTGTGGAACCACGAAGATTTGCCGGAGCCTTTAATGATTCGCCATCCATGGGCCACGTATATGATTCGTGAAGCCATAGAAAATAGATATCTGGCTGTAGGTGGATCCGCGTCCTCTGGTAAATCCCATACAATGGCTGCGTGGGGGATAATTAATTGGTTGAGTCAGCCTGCTGACACACTGGTTCTCATGACATCAACCACGTTGCGGGAGGCACGAAAGAGGATTTGGGGTTCAGTCATGTCTTTGCTATCCGTGATTGACGGAGCACCAATCAAGATTCGGGATTCAATAGGCAATGCCTCCTACATCAATGAGAAGGGAACACTGATCGAACGAGCAGGGTTATCTTTGATCGCTGCGGAGAAGTCTAAGACAAAAGAAGCAATCGGAAAATTCATTGGGATAAAACAACGCAGGGTGCTACTTTTAGCGGACGAGCTCTCGGAGCTCTCATCAGCCATCTTAAACGCGGGTCTCAGTAACTTATCAAAAAACCCGTATTTTCAAATGGTTGGGATGAGTAACCCAAACAGCCGATTTGATGCTTTTGGCGAATGGGCTACACCTAAAAATGGTTGGGATTCTATTGACGCTAATACCGAAGATGAGTGGGAAACGAAATGGAATGGAAAATATATCCGCTTAGATGGTGAACGGTCTCCCAATATTTTAGCTGGAGAAGTGATCTATCCATGGCTCCCGACCCAAGAAAAACTTGACGAAGACAAAGCATTGTTGGGTGTTGAGAGTAGGGGGTATATGCGAATGGTCCGAGCGGTGTTCTTTGACAGTGATGAGACCACGGGCATTTATTCGGAGAACGAACTCACGTCTTCTGGTTCTTTGGGAAAAGTAAACTGGCAAGGAAATCCGGTAATGTTAGCGGGCCTCGACCCCAGCTTCACCAATGGGGGTGATCGCACGTGCTTGGCGTTAGCGAGATGTGGGTATGACACTACTGGTCAGTATGTTATAGAGTTCGGAAAAATAATTCATTTAAATGACGATGCCACAAACAAGGCTGTTCCACGAACCTACCAAATCGTTGAGCAGGTCCAGAAAGAATGTAAAAAGCACGGCGTGTTGCCTGAGAATTTAAGTGTCGATGCCACAGGTGCGGGTGCTCCATTCTGTGATGTGCTGGCAGGCGAGTGGTCAAACAAATTTATGCGTATTTCTTTTGGTGGAAAAGCTAGTGATAAACGCGTTAGTGCGAACAGTTCTAAAATAGGGACAGAATTGTATGTCAACCGTGTGTCAGAGTTGTGGTTCGTGGGGAAAGAACTGATGCGGACAAAGCAAATATTTGGGATTGATTCTGAGCTGGCTCAAGAAATGACTGCTAGGAATTATGATATGGTTAAAAGCGGGACTCTCCGTATGAAGATCGAATCTAAACCAGAGTTCAAAGCAAGGTTCGGTAGGAGCCCTGACCTTGCAGATGCCGCGTTTCTAGCCTTGGATTGTGCTCGTCAGCGGTTGGGTTTAGTGGCCGTGGATCCCCCAGAAAAATCAGAGAATGGGTTTGTTCCAAAAAGAACTACAATTAAATCTTTACAAGGAGCTCTAAACAATTCCGAGACTACGCTACTCGATTGACATTGTAGCCGTAAAGAGATAAAATCTAAAGTATGTCGCAGATGTCGGAGAAACAGAAAGCTGAACAAAGGAGAAAGATCCTCGCAAAAATAGGTATTCCTAAGGAATATATGAAACTCTTCCAAATGCCCACGTCTGAAGATCTTGCTGCCGAGGAACAAAAGTTGCCCCGCTTGCCGGGAAGTGATTCACCGAAGCTTGGACTAGGGACACAGGGCACAGGTGTTACATCTACTCGGGGTGCTTTGAATAGTGACAGATCTTTGAATGTGCCCAAGATCGGGCGTGGTGATGGGTTGAAGCCCACCATGAACCAAAGCCCATACGCACAAGAGTCATACGATTATGCCCGTCTCCGAAATAAGGTGGGGGATAAAAACTTTTACGCTATGGACAATGCTCAGCGAGAAACCGCTAAGCGCGACGAGAGGGCTTCTGATTTTAAATATCAAGCGTTGTCTAAAGATCGCCAAAAGTTTTTTAATAAGCCTGTCGTTCGTAACTCACCTTCAAAATTACAGGTAGGTAAACTAGGTGAGAGTAAGGAAGTTTACTCACCCCGCCGTGGGCTGAGGCGGGCCATGAGGACAGCCGATGTGGTAAGAAAACGTGGCTATGGTGACGTTGCTAGTGACATCGTCAGGGGTGGAGTCGGTCTTGCAGCTAAAGCTCCGACAACCCGCTCTACCCTTATGAAAAAAGCTATGGAGGCACAAGATCGTGAAGCTCAAACAATTGCTGCCGCGAATGCCGCAGCCGCCAAAAGAAGAGTGCGGGAACAATTTAAAGGAGAATAGCGTTAAATTTTATTTAATATGTCTGAACTTGATTATTCAAAAGATATTGCCGGACTTAAAAATTCTTTTGGTTTACTTAAGCCATCTGAGTTTGAATTCATACAAGCAAGAAGGGCTCAAAAAATAACGCCACAGCTAGATGTATTAGATAGGAATCGGGCTATTGAACGGAAAGAGCGTAGTGAAGATCTTGCTTATAAAACAGCGAAACAAAACTTTAAAGCAGCTAAGACTCAGATAGAGGAGCAAGACAAGGCACGAGAAGCTTTACGTGATGCTACTTGGAAACTGCCTGAGGTGCTAGATAATAACTCTTTATCGACGGAGGAAAAAATCACATCAGTTAATACGTTTCTCCTTAAGAATCCACAGTTGAATGCGGCTTATCCAAGCATAGGTAGAAGTGCTTTGGATACTCTTCGTTTTAAATCGCAGAAAGAACAACAAGAAAAAGCAGAGGCCGAAACGAAACTACGGCGGGAAGAAGCCCGCGAGCGTAACATAAGACAATATACATTAACTGCCGCCAGCTCAATTAGAACTCCTGAAGGGCAAGACTATTTCAAAAGAGCTCAAGAAGTATTGAATAATACCTCCGACCGAGAAGAAGCCGAGGGAGTTTATTTCAGAAACCTTACTAACATAATGGCCGCAGAAGGCCGTGCTACTGTGGATCTTCAGAAACAACGGGATGAGGTTAGAGTTGAGGCTGCTCGGCTTAAAGCTCAGAGTGACGCAGACGAAGAACGTCGTGAAAGGAATGACGAAAATTTTGAGGCCGCAACCCGTGATCTTGATGACGCGTTGGCAATATACGCGTCAAATATTGATGAAGCCGGTGACGCGTATTTGGCCAAGATGGCCGCTGAGCAAGGCCCTGCGCGAAAGGAGGGGGCTAGAAAGAAAGCGTTCCCAGCAAAAAACAGAAAGGAGCAACAAAACGTATTTTTAGAATTCGTTGCTCGTAAAATCTATGAGTTTAATGGTAAGCAATATAGGCTGGACATGGAAAAAGTTGAGGAAAAACAATCTTTCTTAGAGCAACAGCAAGAAATTAGACGGCAGATCAGGGCATTTAAAAATGAAAAGCCCAAAGAAATGACGGAAGCAGAAAAACTGATCCTCAAACAAGCGATGGGATAAAGGCCCTATATAAACAATCAAGCTTCTGCTAAGTCAGACTCAAGCACAATGAACGAAATAGACATAACGCCATACTCTGTATGGTCCGCAAACCCCGATACT
>Ga0315331_10000547_pt1 | contig 26345 bp, 33 predicted proteins | sample M160m34915metaG_FD_203456 | JGI IMG/M metagenome (GOLD analysis project Ga0315331, IMG submission 203456) | Ammonia-oxidizing marine archaeal communities from Monterey Bay, California, United States - M1 60m 34915 | ecosystem: Environmental > Aquatic > Marine > Intertidal zone | place: USA...
CAGGCCGCAGCTGGTCGGCCGCCTCGAGTTCACCGATTTGCGAGACCTGTTCGAGCAGGCCCGCAGCCACGCCAACCTGTGTTCGCTGCAGGGCGAGGAGCTCGTCAAGCTCGGTGGTGAGGTCGCGCTGCTGTTGCTTCGCGACGAAGTCCGCGAGGATCAACGCCTTGCGCAGTGTGACGTCTAGGTTGTGCCGAGCGTCTTCAGACGCGGGTCGCTGCCGGGTCGCGTCACGGAACCAGTCGGCTGCCTGATACAGCGCCTCCAGGGCCTGGGTGGGCTCTGTCGGCTCGATGGCTTCGGCGCGCGCGACCGCGGCGAGCCCGAGGTTGTAGGTCGCGGCATAGCGAAGGGCCGAGTCATCGGTCGCTTCGCGGCGGGCGTCGGCGAGGAGTGAGTCCGTGCCCGGATCCTCGAGTTGATCGCTCGCTCGGTTGAACTTCTCGCGTGGCGTCTCTGTGGTGGCATCGCGGGCCGCTCCTCCGGACGCGTTTTCGGTGACGGTGGATGCCTCCGCCTCAGCGGGTCGCTGTCCCGGGGCAGGCTCGTCTGCTTGGGCGGGCGTGTCCATCAGGCTTTGCGAGATCAGGCATGCGAGGAGCATCGCGGCCCGGCGCGATCGAGCCGCGCCTCGGCCGGAGGCGAGGCTCGAGGCGACGACGCAGAGGATGGCGACGAGGACGAAGGCCCCGTAGACCTCGTCGCGGATGCTCCGGCCGCGCGCGTCGAGTTGGCTGCGGGTCAGACCCGCGATGTGTTCATCGTAGATGGATTCGAGGTCGAGGACGCCCGTGCCTGCCGGGATGTAGGCTCCGTCGGTCGCGAGCGCGATCTCGCGCAGCAGGTCTCCGCCGAGTCGGCTGATGACGGGGTCTCCGTCGCCGTCCCGGAGCAGGCTCCGCGCTCCCGAGCGGGGGTCGGTGATGTAGATCTGGCTCCCGCCTTCGTCGCCAAAGCCGATCGCGATGATCTTGATGCCGGCATCCGCCGCCTCCCGCGCGGCGTCGAGCGCGAACGAGTCGTGGTCTTCCCCGTCGGTGATGAGGATCAAGGCGCGTTGCGCTGGGCCCGCTTCCCCCATCCCCGCGATGGCGCGTTGGATCGGCTCGGCGAGCCGGGTCCCGCCGCGGGAGACCGAGTGAGGGCCGACCCCGTCGAGGACCAGGCGGAGGAAGCTTCGGTCTGGCGTCATCGGCGAGAGCACGCTCGCTCGGCCCGCGAAGGCGATCAGCCCGACATGGTCTTGCTCCAGGTAGCCGAGCAGGTCGTTGATCTCGGCCTTGGCACGCTCGAGTCGAGAAGGGCGCGCGTCATCTGCGAGCATCGATCGCGAAACGTCGAGCGCGACCATGATCTCCGCACCGACGCGGGGGGTCGCGATGAAGCGGAGCCCCCACTGGGGCCGCATCAGCGCCAGGACCAGGAACAGGGCAGCGGCGGAGAGGAACCCGATCCGGAGCCACCGGCGCCAGTCCGCGGGGCGCGTCACGAGCGCGTCTTGGAGCGCGGTCCCGACGAACTGGTCTAGGGCGACCTCGCTGCGGCGTTCGAGGGCGATCAGTACGACAGTGAAAGCGAGCCAGACCCACAGCAGCGGCGCGAGCTCGAGGTTTGCGAACTGGAACGTCGAGAGGTTCACGCCGGGAGCCTCCGAAGCCAGGTGGCCGAGAGCAGCGTCGCGAGCGCGATCAGCACGAGGGCCGCGGCGACGAAGGGCGCGAAGTGATAGTCGTACTCGAGATAACGGACCTCGCTGATCTCGCTGCGTTCGAGTCGACCGATCTCCTCGACCACCTCACGTAATCCTTCTGCGTCGGTCGCGTGGAAGTAGCGGCCTCCGCTGCGCCGGGCGATCTCCTGGAGGGTGACCTCGTCGATCTCGACTCGTACCGGTCGCAGCTGGACCCGGCCGTCTCGGAGTCGCACCGGGAAGGGGGCGCGGCCTGTGTGGCCGGCACCGATCGTATAAACCTTCACGCCCTGCTGCTTCGCGAGCTCCGCTGCCTGCAGCGGGTCGATGTCCCCGGCGTTATTCACGCCGTCGGTCAGCAGGATCGCGATCTTCGAGGCGCTTGAGAGGCGTCGGAGACGCTCGACCGCCAATGCGAGCCCCTCGCCGACCGCTGTGCCGTCCTCGCCCTGGCGTGTTGGTGTCGCGATCTCCTCTAGCATGGCGAGCAGGTTGCCGTGGTCGAGCGTGAGCGGGCACAGCCCGTCCGCGTAGCGGGCGAAGGTCACGAGCCCGATCAGGTCATCGGGCCGCCCGTCCTCGAAGCGGCCCCCTCCCGCGACGAAGTCCTGGAAGATCGCCTTGACGACGTCGAGGCGGCTCGTGCTCGTGTCCCCGCTGACGAAGTCCCGCGCTTCCATCGAGCTGGAGCGGTCGACGACCATCGCGATCGCGATGCCATCGCGTTTGACCTGGGTGACCGCGTTACCGGTGCGCGGGCCCGCGAGCGCGATCGCGAGTGCGAGCGTCGCCACCGCGAGCGCCGCTGCGGGGAGCCACGCGAGGCGCGTTCGGAGCGACTGGGGGCCCTCGACCAACCCGAGGTTCGAGTAGGTCACGGCGGCAGGGAGCCTCGACGCCAGCCAGTACACAAGGGGTGCGAGCAGGCCCACCGCGAGCAGCAGCGGGTCGCGTAGCTCCAGATCAGCCATGGTCCGCTCCGGGGCTCATTGCCTGGTCACGGGTCTCTTCAAGGAACGCTTCGGCGGCGTGGATCTGCGCGTCGACATCGGCGTCACTTGGCGAGTGCGCCGCGAATTTTACGAGGTCGGCCTGTTCCAGGAACGCACGGAGCAGCTGCTGGTGCGTGCGAGCGAGGTCCGGCGAGCGACCCATCTCGCCCAGAAACTCTTCCGTGGTCTGTTCGGGGGATCGCAGCGCGAAGCGGTTCTCGAGGTATCGACGCACAATGATCGAGAGCTTGACGTAGAACGCGTCCATCGCGTCGCGGTCTTCGCCGGGCCGGCCGCTGTGGAGCAGCGCGTCCAGCTCGCCTCGCGCGATCTCGTAGGCGCTGGCCTGTTGCCGTTGCCGCCGGGCGTCTTGGTAGAGCCGCAGCAGGAACGGAGTCGCGAGCGCCAGGAGCGCACCACCGCCAGCGGCCCAGGCCCACCACGGGCCGAGCGGTCGGCTGCGCGGTGGGAGCGCGGGGTGCGCCGCGCGGAGCGCGAGGGGCGCCTCCGCGGGGAGCACCGAGCGGACATCGAGGATGACCCGGTCCGTCAGCAATTCGTAGGCGTCCTCTCCCTCCGGCGCGGGGGCGTGTCCCGGTCGACGGTCCACGAACTCCACGCGCAACGGCGGGATCGTCTGCCGCCCCGAGCGCGCGGGTTGCAGCTGATAACGGTGGAGAGCCCGCGTCGCACCTCGGTCGTCGATCTCTTCCTCTGGGACGAAGTCGACGATCTGGAAGCGCCCGAGCGCCTCGCCAAACTCGGGCATCAGCAGCTCGACCTTCGGCTCAGCCCGCACCTCGAATTCCAGCGTCACCGTGTCTCCGATGACCGGTTCCGCGGGTTCGATCCGAAGGAGCGCGATGACCGGGCCGCGCTCCGCTGTCTGCTCGAGCCCTGCGGCAGACGCCGCGAGGCCCGTGAAGGTCGTCGAGGCGATCAGGAGCACCAGCGCGCTGGCTCGGGTCATCGCCGGGTCCTCCGCTCGCGCATGCGGAAGAAACGAACGAGCGGATCGACGACGTCGCCCGCGGCGTCGACGTGGATGAAGTCGATCCCAAGAGACCGGAACCGGTGCTCGAGTGACGCGACCCGCTCGCGTGTCCGTTCGTCCATCTCCTGGCGGAACCGCGCAGAGCTCGTGTCGACCAGCTGCGTCCTCCCGGTCTCTGCGTCACGCAACGCGATGAGGCCCACGTCCGGGACCACGAGCTCCCCGGGGTCCGTCACGAGCACCGCGATGACATCGTGCTTCCGGTTGGCAGCGACCATGGCGTGTTCGAAGCCATCGTCCAGGAAGTCACTCACGACGAAGCAGATGCTTCGGGTTGAACGCACCTGCATCAAGAATTCGAGCGCGTGTTGGATGTCCGTCCCCTCGCGCGGGCGTCGCGGTTTGCGCCCGCGGCGGCGGAGGGCTCGGAACCAACCCTCATTCGGCGGCGCGGCCTCTGTGTCGGCGCCGTGGGCCAGCACCTCGCGGACCACCCGCAGCGCGTGCTTCTGTCCCTTGCGGGGCGGGATGTATTGCTCGATGTCGCTGTGGAACAGCGTGAGGCCGACCTTGTCGTCGTTGCGGGTCGCGCTGAAGGCGAGCAGCGCGCAAAGCTCGGCGGCGGCCTCTCGCTTGCTGCGAGACCCCGAGCCAAAGTCTTGCGAAGCCGAGACGTCGGCCATGAGCATGAGCGTCAGTTGGCGCTCTTCGACATAACGTTTGACGTAGGGTGCGCCGGTTCGTGCGGTGACGTTCCAGTCGATCGTCCGAATGTCGTCGCCCGGGACGTAGGGTCGGACTTCCTCGAACTCCATCCCCCGGCCCTTGAAGACGGAGACGTACTCCCCCGCGAGCACGTCGGCGACCTGACGCCCCGTGCGAACCTGGATCTCTCGCACGCGGCGGAGGATCTCGCGGGTCAGCATGGAATCCACCGGCGGGCGCTAGGGGACCAGGACGCCTGCGAGGATCCGCTCGATGATCTCTTCGCTGCCCTTCCCCTGCGCTTCGGCCTCGTAGCTTACGACCACCCGGTGCCGGAGCACGTCGGGTGCCAAGTTCTTCACGTCGTGGGGCGTCGCGTAGTTGCGACCTTGCAGGAAGGCGTGGGCTTTTGCCGCCTGTGTCAGGAACAGCGAGGCGCGCGGGGAAGCTCCCATCTCGACCATGCCGTCGAGGTCCTGGATCCCCGCCGCCGCGGGGTCCCGCGTCGCGTGAACGAGGTCGACGACGTAGTCCTTCACCTTCTCGTCGATGAAGACCTGATCGACCGCGCGTCTCGCCGCGAGCAGCTGTTCCGGCGTCGCCACACGTGTCACTGCCGGCTCGGGTTGTGCCGTCGCCATGCGGTCAACGATCTTGCGTTCCTCTTCCTTGGAGGGGTAGCCGACCCGGACCTTCAGCATGAACCGGTCGATCTGCGCTTCCGGGAGCGGATAGGTGCCTTCTTGCTCGATGGGATTCTGGGTGGCGAGGACCAGGAACGGCTCCTCGAACGGGAACGTGGTGTCTCCGATCGTCACCTGTCGTTCTTGCATCGCTTCGAGCAGCGCCGCCTGGACCTTGGCGGGGGCTCGGTTGATCTCATCTGCGAGGATGAGGTTCGAGAAGATCGGCCCCTGCTTGACGCTGTATGTGCCGTCTTTCGGGTGGAACACCTCGGTGCCGGTCACGTCGGCGGGCAGCATGTCAGGGGTGAACTGGATCCGCGAGAAGCCCGTATCGATGGCGCTCGCGAGGGAGCGGACCGTCAGGGTCTTCGCGAGCCCCGGGACGCCTTCGAGGAGGACATGCCCCCCCGAGAGGAGGCCGATGAGCAGGCGAGAGACCATCGCCTCTTGCCCAACCAGGACCTTTCCGACCTCGTTCATCAGGTCGTTGCAGATCCGCGCGTGTTCTTCGAATTGCGCGTCCGCGCCTTCGGTCATCGTGCGACCTCCCAATCAATTCCTGGTTGCCGTGCACCCCGTGAGGGTCTCTTCTCCGGCGCTCCCGGGGGAGGGAGTATCGCGCCGCCAGCCTACGGATCAAGCGTAAGACACCGCTCCCGGCAGATTCGTTCCGCTAGGATACGGCGCGGAAAGCCCCCGGAGCGACCTCCTCCACACGGCCCGAGTCCGTGAGCCTGTCGAGGTGCTGACGCATACTGGTCCGCTCGACGGCGTCCGCGAATAGCACGTCGTCGCCCGGCCGGTAGACGAAGCGGTGGTCGACGATCGCGCCCAGCGTTTGAGGCGCTGCGAGGAACTCGAGCAGCCGCTCTTCGCGTCGCGCGATCACCCCTTCGAAGCGGTCGAGCCGTGCGAGGAAGTCTGGGCGCTCGAGCACCCCGATGTGGTGGAAGGTCGCGTACCAGCGGGCCTCGACACCCCGGATCGCCTCGAGGCTGCGCTCGAAGTCCGCGAGGTCGCTCCAGGCGTCTCCGTAATAGGGGCCGAAGCTCGAGAGGTCGATGTCCCCGAGGTAGAGGAGCGGGCCGGCCCCGGCTCCTTCGATCAGAAAACAGCAATGCCCGCGGGTGTGGCCCGGCGTGTGGAGGACCTCGATCGTGACGCCACCGAGGTCGAAGCTCGCGCCGCCCTGAAACGTCTCCGTGTCCGGGCGGGGGAGAAAATGGAACTGCTCGGTCAGCAGGGGTGCGAAGGCCTGCGCGATCTCCGTTGGGAACCCATAGATCGCCAGGAGGCCTTCGATCGAGGCCATCCCGGGCGCGTCGGCCTCGTGCAGCCGGAAGGGCCGGTCGGAGAACCGGTCCAGCCCCGCGACGTGGTCCTCGTGGCAGTGGCTGCCGAGGCACCAATCGACGGCGTCCAGCGCTGCCCGGCGGGACCGCACACCCAGGGAGGGGTCGATCAGGACCGTCTCCTCCCGTCCGCGGACCAGGAGCGAGTTGCCATCGGGGTATCGCCCGCGGTCCGGTCCGAGCAGGAGCGTCGAAGGTCCATATGCTTGCGACTCGCTCATTCCGGTACGATAACCGCCGCGAACCGTCGATGAAATGCGCAGGAGTGTCGATGCCTGGCTCGTACTGGCTCGTGAAGTCGGAGCCCTTCAAATATGCATGGGACCAGTTCGTTTCGGATGGCTCGACGTACTGGGATGGCGTTCGAAATTACGAGGCGCGCAACAACCTGGCCGCCATGAAGCGCGGTGATCTGGCCCTCTACTATCACTCGAACAAGGGCAAGGAGGTCGTCGGGGTCGCCAAGGTCGTCAGGGAGTCCTACCCGGACCCGACCACCGACGACGAGCGTTGGCTCGTCGTGGACTTCGCGCCCGTCGTCGCGCTCGCGGAGCCCGTCACGCTCGTCACGATCAAGGGTGAGGCCGCGCTTGCGGAGATGCAGCTCTTGCGGCGCTCGCGGCTCTCCGTGGTCCCCGTCGAGCGATCTGAGTTCAACCACATTTTGAAGCTCGGGAAGACCAAGATCCCGAAGAAGGGCAAGTCATGATCTACGACCCTTACTCGCGACCGTTCCAGGAGGACCCCTATCCCCTCTACAAGCGCTTCCGCGATGAGGAGCCCTGCACGTACAACCCGGAGATGGACTTCTACGCGCTGTTTCGCTTCGAGGACGTCTGGCGCGCAACGCTCGACTGGGAGACGATGAGTTCGTCTCTGGGGCCGTCTCTCGAGAATCGTGGGCAGATGCCGGGGGAGGTCTTCTCCATCATCGGGATGGACCCGCCCCGTCACACCCGGCTCCGCAACATCATTAGTCGCGGGTTCACGCCTCGCCGGATGGCGGCGCTCGAGGATGAAATCCGCGGGCTCGCGAAGGGTTACCTCGACCGACTGGCTTCCGAGGATGCGTTCGACTTCGAGCAGGAGTTCGCTGTCAAGTTTCCCATGGATGTGATCAGCGTGCTGCTCGGGATCCCCGCGGAGGACCGCGATCAGTATCGGGAGTGGGTCGATCAAGGGCTCGAGCGAGACCCCGACGGCGGACTGGCCGAGGGGGCAGTGTTTAGCCTGGGGAGCTCGCGGCAGTACGTGAGCGACCTCATCAAGGAGCGGCGCAAGAGCCCGCAAAACGACCTGATCACCGTGCTCGCGGAGGCGGAGTATGAAGACGTCGATGGTCGGCTTCGTCAGCTGTCGGACGAAGAGTGCGGGGCCTTTACGACCTTGCTTGCGGCGGCTGGTGCGGAGACGACCGCGAAGCTTCTGGGGCATGCGGTGTTCCTCCTGTGGCAGCACCCGGATCAGCGCCAGGAACTCTGGGACGATGCGAGCCGGATCCCCAATGCCATCGAGGAGGTCCTGCGGTACGAGGCGCCGTCCCAATTTCAGGGTCGTGTCGCGATGACGGACTCGACCTGGCACGGGGTCACGATCCCCGCCGGCGCGCGCGTCGCCTTCGTCACGGGTGCGGCTTGCCGCGATGAACGGGAGTACGAGGACCCGGACCGCTTCGACATCCACCGGGTTCATGACCGGGAGCTCTATTTCGGACACGGGCATCATGTCTGTATTGGGAAGAGCCTCGCGCGGCTGGAGACGCGGATCGCGCTCGAGGAGATCGGCGCGCGCTTCCCCCAGTATGAGGTCGACCTCAGCGGGCTGACGCGGACCTACCAGGCGCATGTGAAGGGGTACGTGAACCTCCCGATCGCGACGGGGCGCTGATGGGGGGCCTGGACGCGCTGGGTGAGGAGCTGCCGCTCCTCGAGGGTATTCGTACCACCCGCTCGATCCGTCGCTTGAAGCCGGACCCCGTCGACCCGGCCCTGATCCGCAAGGTGTGTGAGGCTGGGACCTTCGCGCCCTCGGGTGGCAACCGACAGCCGTGGGTCTTCGTCGCGGTGATGGAGCCGGAGCGAAGGGCGTGGATCGCAGAACGCTACGCCGACGCCTTCAGCGCTTACTTCGCGAACGCGCAACGGGCGATGGACGCCGCGCCTAACTTTCCGGAGGCGAAAAAGCGCAATCTCCGTTCGGCGCGGCACCTCGCGGACCATCTGCACGAGGTGCCGGTGCACCTGTTTATCGCCGGATGGCAGCGCGGTGGGCGCGACCAGGGGCAGGCGCTCTATCCCTGCGCTCAGAACGTGCTTCTGGCCTGCCGAGCTGTGGGGCTGGGCGCGTCCTTGACGATGCTGCACCAGGTGCATGGCGAAGAGATCGACCGCTATCTGGGGCTCGACCATGAGAAGACGCCCAGCGCGGTGCTGATCCCGATTGGTTGGCCCGTGGGCCGGTATGGGCAGCCCCCGCGTCGGTCCGTCGACGAGTGCCTGTATTTCGATCGCTTCGATGGCGAGTTGTGAGCGAGAGCGGGGGCGCGCCGCTCAGCTGTTGCGAAGGTAGGTCGTCGCGAGCGCGTCGGCGTACTCGTTCCACCGCGACCCATCATGCGCCTTGATCCAGCGGATCGCGACGCGTGGGTGGGCCTGTGAGAGCGTGTAGGCGCGTTGGACCAACTCGAGGTTCGCGATCGGCCCGCCTTTGCGTTTCCAGCCGCGGCGTTTCCATCCGGTGGCCCACTTCGTTAGCGTGTCGACGCACAGGCGCGAGTCTGAATAGATCGTGAGCTCCGCGTCTTCGGGGAGCCTCTCGAGCGCCGCGATCAACGCGGCGAGCTCCATCCGGTTATTCGTCGTCGCCGGGTCGCTCCCATGGCCGCGGTCGAGGATCTCGTTGTCTTCGACCCAGACCCACCCGAAGCCGCCGGGGCCGGGATTGCCTTCACAAGAACCGTCAGTAAAGACGCCGGAGATGGGCCCGCCAGAGAACCGGGCCAGGACTTCATCGGGAGAGAGGAAGGGGTCGCCGCCACGTGCCATGTTTCGTACCCGGTTGCCTGGGAGATCCGTGGATCTCAGGCGTCTGCTTTGGGATGCTTCTCTGTGTCGGTGCAGGAAGCCTCCGGAGAGTGTGAACACTGATCTCCCCCGTGATGGGGGCATGGCTCGTCGGCCGCCGCGTGAGGGCAATCTTCGTTTGCGGCATGCTCACAGGTCGCACCGTGTGCGGCGCCCTTGCCGTGGCCGGTGTGGTCGGCGCTGTGCTGGTGATGTCCAGCCTGGGCGGCCCCCGCCCACGCAAGGAAAGCGATGAGCGCGATGGTGGTGGCGATGCGTTTCATGGGTTGGGCTCCTGTGCTTGCTGTCGCGCGTCAGACACCGACGCGGAAGTGGGCGACGTCCCCATCCGAGAGGACGTACTCCTTGCCTTCAACCCGCATGGTACCGCGGTTCCGTGCCTCGACCTCGCCCTGGGCCTCGATGTAGTCGTCGAAGGCGATGATCTCTGCGCGGATGAAGCCCCGCTCGAAGTCGGTGTGGATCTCCCCCGCGGCTTGCGGGGCGGCGGTCCCCCGGCGGATCGTCCAAGCCCGGACCTCCTTCTCCCCTGCGGTGAAGTAGGTGATTAGCTCGAGGAGCGTGTACGTCGCCTGGACCAGCCGGTGGAGACCGGGCTCGGCCATCCCCAGGTCTGCGAGGAACTCGAGTTTGTCGGCGTCGTCGAGCTCAGACAGCTCGGCCTCGACCTTGCCGCACAGGCGAACGGATCCCGCCCCTTCACCCTCCGCGTGGCCCGCGAGCGCCTCGCTCCACTCGTTCCCTTCGGCGAGGCCCGCCTCGTCCACGTTGGCGACATACAGAACGGGCTTCGCCGTGATCAGGTGGTAGCTGTGGAACGCGGACTGGAGGGCGTCGGGGACCGCGAAGCGCCGCGCCGGCGTGCCCTCCGAGAGGTGCGCGAGCAGCGCCTCGAGCAGGCTCTGCTCGGCTTTGGCGTCCTTGTCGCCAGTCTTCGCTTGTCGCTGCACGCGGTCGAGCCGCTTCTCGATGGTCGAGAGGTCCGCCAGGGCGAGCTCGGTCTCGATCGTCGCGACGTCCCGCAGCGGGTCGGGTGAGCCATCGACGTGCGTGACGTTCTCGTCTGCGAAACAGCGGACGACATGGGCGATGGAGTTCGTCTCGCGGATGTGGCCGAGGAATTGGTTCCCGAGCCCTTCCCCTTGCGAGGCGCCGCGGACCAGCCCGGCGATGTCGACGAACTCGACGACGGCGGGAACCACGCGCTGGCTATGCACGATGTCATCGAGCGCCTGGAGCCGGGTATCCGGTACCACGACGATGCCGGAGTTCGGCTCGATGGTGCAGAACGGATAATTCTCCGCCGCGATCCCGGCCGCGGTAAGCGCGTTGAAGATCGTACTCTTGCCGACGTTGGGCAGGCCGACGATGCCACACTGAAGACCCATGATCTGCGCACTGCTCCTTTCCAGCCGCCGGAAGGATCCTCATTTCCGCCCGGTCCGCCACCGGTGCCGCCGGACTCAGCCTCGGCGGGCGCTCTCCTGGGATCGGTACTCGCTGAGGAAAGCCTCCCGGAATGCGTCGTATGAGCCGCCCGAGATGGCCTTTCGCGCCCGCTCCATCAGCCGCTGGTAGAACCGGACGTTGTGTGCGGAGCAGAGGATCGCCGAGAGCACCTCGTTCGCGGCGAAGAGATGGTGAAGATAGGCCCGTGAGAACCCGCCGGAACACGTCTCGCAATCGCACGACGGGTCGATCGGGTAGCCGTCTCGCTTGTAGCGGCGGTGGGTGAGCCGGATGCGGCCGCGCGCGGTGAACACCGTGGCGGAGCGCGCATATCGAGTGGGGATCACGCAGTCGAACATGTCGATGCCGTGACCAATCGACGCGATCAGGTCCTCGGGGAGGCCGACGCCCATCAGGTAGCGGGGCTTGTCCTCGGGCAGGAGTGGGGCGGTGTAGCCGGTAATTTCCGTCAGGAGGTCGTGGCCCTCACCCACGGAGACGCCCCCGATGGCGTAGCCCGGGAGGTCGAGCGCGACGAGGGACTGTGCGCACGCGGCGCGCAGGTCGGGGTAGACGCTGCCCTGCACGATCCCGAACAAGGCCTGGTCTGCCTGCCGCTTGTGTGCGCGGAGGCAGCGCTCGATCCAGGAGAGGGTGCGACGAACCCCGGTGGACGCGAGGTCTCGACTCGCGGGGTAGGGCGTGCACTCATCGAAGGCCATGATGATGTCGGCGCCGAGCGCGTTCTGGATCTCGATCGATCGCTCGGGGGTCAGATCGATGCGGTCGCCCGTGACCTCGTTCTTGAACTGAACCCCGCGGTCGCTGATCTTCGCCGACGGGAGCGAGAACACCTGGAACCCCCCGCTGTCGGTCAGGATGGGGCCATCCCAGCGCATGAACCCGTGCAGCCCACCGAGCTTCTCGACCAAGCCCTCGCCTGGTCGCAGCGCCAGGTGATAGGTGTTGCCGAGGACCACGCGAGAGCCGGTCGCGCGGACCTGGTCGGGTGTGAGCGCTTTGACCGCGCCGTGGGTACCGACTGGCATGAAGGTCGGCGTCTCGAAGCGGCCGTGCGGGGTCGAGACCGTACCGGCCCGTGCCCTGCCTGACTGCGCCTGGAGTTCAAAGGAGAGAGCCTCTTGCATGGCCCGAGCATACCCGGCTCGATCTCCTAGAATGCCACCGTGCACTTCGGCGACACCCTGATTTCACGTGTGAGAGCGCTCGGGAGCCCGCTTTGTGTGGGGCTCGATCCCCATCCTGGCCGGATCCCGGCGTCGTTTGGCCCCGTCGGGACCGCGGAGGCCGCCGAAAGGTTTTGCATCGCGATCGTCGACCGGTTGGTTGGGCGGGTCCCGATCATCAAGCCGCAGATCGCGTTCTTCGAGCAGTTGGGCTGGCCTGGTCTGCGCGCGCTTACCGCCGTGGTCGAGCGGGCACGCGCGGCGGGGATGCTGGTACTCCTCGATGCGAAGCGAGGCGACATTGGCTCCACGGCCGCGGGATACGCCGCGGCCTACCTGGCTCCGGGAGCGCCGCTCGAGGTCGACGCGATCACGCTGAACCCGTATCTCGGGTTGGACACGCTAGAGCCCTTCGCCGCCATGGCCGAGGAAGCGGGGCGGGGTGTCGTCGTCCTGGTCAAGACCAGCAACCCGGGCTCGGGTGACCTACAGGACCTTGGCGTGGGCGAGGCCTCGGTGTACGAGACCCTGGCCGGAGCCCTCGAGCCGCTATCGGCCAGGTTACTGGGCGTGCAGACGGGATGGTCGTCGCTGGGTGTCGTCGTTGGCGCAACGTGGCCAAAGCAACACGATTCGGTTCGGGAACGCCTCCCGAACTCGCTGTTCCTCGTGCCGGGCTACGGCGCGCAGGGTGCGAGTGCGAAGGACGCAGTACGAGGGTTCGTTCCGGGTCCCAACGGGCTCGAGGGTGGCATCGTGAACTCGTCTCGCGGCGTCACGTTTCCGGATGCGGGTCGTGACGCCAGCGCGCGCGCTTGGGAACAAGCGATCGATGACGCGCTCACGCGCGCCATTGGCGAACTCCAGGACGCGACCGCCGCCAGTGGCTAGCGGTACGTGCCCCGCTCGCCGCTCGTTTGACGTCGTCGTGCTCGCCGGAGCTTTGCCTTGCGCTTCGCGCGTGCGTTGGCACTCTTCTTCCCGCGCTTGCGGTGCGCGAGGCCTTTAACCTTCTTCATTGCCTGCTCCTACCCGCGGTTGGTTGTCAGGCGCGGGTATCGGGGGGGCCGGTAGCGTAGGAGACGGACTCGAACCCGTCCAGCCCGGGGGGGAACTCGCCCCGGAGCCTCGCTAAACTCTCGCTGTTGTCGGCCTTTCGCCCCGTGCGGGTGCCAGAGCCGTCGCGGGCGCCCCGCAGGAAAGGAGTCATCGTGAGCACCCCGCTCGACCGGATGATGGATTTTGGCCTGAGTGACGAGCAGCGCCTCGTGCGCGAGCAGGTACGGGAGTTCTCCGAAGCAGAGATCCTGCCGTACGTCGAAGAGTACGAGCGCGAGGAGCGATACCCGCTCGAGCTCGTCGCCAAGCTCCCCGCGCTCGGGTTGATGGGGCCAATGATCCCCGAGGAATATGGAGGTTCGTTCAGTGACGTCCTGACGTACGGCCTGATTTGCGAGGAGCTCGCCCGCGTCGATTGGGTGACCGCTTCGGTTGTCTCCGTCGCGAACTCGCTGGTCGCCGGCTCCATCCTTGGCTTTGGGACCCCGGAGCAGAAGAGCCGCTGGCTCCCAGGGATCGCGGCAGGGGACATCCTCTGTTCCGCGTGCTTGACGGAGCCGGGTGGCGGGACGGACCTCGGGAACATGCGGACGACGGCGACGCGGGTCGATGGCGGTTACCTGCTCAACGGGACGAAGGTTTTCATCTCCCACGCGGCGCACGCAGGGCTGTTCTTCGTGGTGGCCACGCTGGACCGCGAGCGGCGTCACAAGGGCGTGACGGCCTTCGTCGTCGACCCGCGGAACAACCCGGGGATCAAGATCGCCGATTTTCCGATGCGGACGCTCAAGCGTGACAACCTCGCCGAAGTCCACTTCAAAGACGCGTTCATCCCAGAGGAGGCGTTGTTGGGAGAGGAGTACCGCGGCTTCCCCGTGCTCGGGGCCGCTCTGGACCTTGGACGCTTCTCGGTCGCCGCTCGGTGCGTCGGCCAGGCGCAGCGATGTGTCGATCTGGCCGTCCCGTATGCCAGCGAGCGCGAGGCGTTCGATAAGCCCATTGGCGAGTTCCAGCTCATTCAGCAGAAGATCAGCGACATGGTCTGCCGGACGCAGCAGTCGCGGCTCGTCGTCTACCAGTTGGGTCGGATGAAGGACGCTGGCGTCGAGCGGTGCAGCATGGAGAGCTCGATGGCCAAGTTGGTCGCGAGTCAGGCAGGTGTCCAGAACGCCCTCGACGGGATGCAGATCTTCGGAGGCTACTCCTGTACGGCGGAGTACGAGATCGGTCGTTTGCTCCTCGAGGCGAAATCCCTCGAGTTCGGAGAAGGGACGAGCGAATTACACACCCGGATCATCGCAGAGACGATGCTCGGCGTGCGGAAGGGGTAGCCCGGCCGCTCTGCCTCGGAGCCCGGGGGGCATAGCGAGGGTGCATGGCGTTGTTGGTCTGATCCGTCCGGGGCCGTTACGCGCGATGGGCGAGGCTTCGAGGGACGGAGCGGTGTCCGGAGTCCGACTCAGCGTGCGTCGCGTCACATCCGAAGCGTTATGGCGTCGCGCTAGGCTCCCGGTCCCCGCTTGGTCCCGGTCGGCCCGGGGGGGCATGATGACCGCCGGAAGGGCCCCGTCCCCTCCTGCGCGCGGGGAACTGGGAGGCTTCGTATGTCCGAGTCGATGATCCGCGGTTCGTGTCTTTGTGGTGCGGTCGAGTTTCGTATCACGACCCCAACCACTGCGGTCGTTCACTGTCACTGCTCGATGTGTCGACGAAACCACGGTGCGGCCTATGTGACCTGGATCGCACTGCCGCGTGACCAGTTTTGGGTCGAGGCCGGCGAAGAAGAGCTGGTCCGGTTCGATTCCTCGACGCACGGGACGAGGCGCTTCTGCGGTCGCTGTGGGACGTCATTGTTGTGTGAATCGACCGAGCGGTCGGGTGAAGTCGACATCCCTCTCGCTACTTTGGAAGGACCTGTGGATCGGGATCCGCAACTTCATATCTACTACGACGACCGCGCCGCCTGGACCCGATGCGAGGATGGGTTACCGCGGCTCGGCGGCGAAACCGGGGTTGAGCCCCGAGGTGAATGAAATGGCGACACGTCTCGCGTTGATTTTGGCGTTCCTGCTGCTCTTGGTCACCGCTGCACAGTGGTATTTGGGCTCCCTGTCGAGCGGAGAGGCGCAACAAGCCGGGGCAGGCGAGGACGTCCCCGCGTCCTCCGAGGGTTGGCTCGATGTCGTTGAAGCGGAGGAACCCCTCGAGGACATCGAGGAGCCGGAACTCGAGATCCCCGAGTACATCCCGCCGCCGGTCACCGAAAGGCCGCGTCCGCCCATGGGCTTCCCGGTCGATGTGTTGGAGGTTGAGCTCAGTGCTCCGCAGGTGACGGATACCTCGGGGTCCCCCTCCGTCGCGCCTGGCGGAGATTGAGTCTGCTTGTGAGTTCGTGGGGGCGTCTCGCGGAGCCTTCATGGCCTATCACTCGTTTGGGTGATGAGCGTTGGGACTAACAATTCTCAGCGCGAGGCCACTGAAGGCGACTCTGGACCAAAGGTTTGTTGCGAACGCTGGCGAACGAAAAATTTCGTGTCATCATGCGGGCGGCCTGCAAATCGGGCCACCTATCTTGCGCTGAAACATTTGAATTTTTCCCGACTCTGGAGTGCGGGCAGAGGGTCCGGAACCGCAGGGTCATGTTTTGGCGCAGCAGGAGATGAACGAATCATGAGTACGAGACGAAACTGGCCGGCGATCATCGAGCGGCTGAACACGAGCCCCAAGGGAAGCATCGCCATCAACATGGGCTCCCCGGGCAGCGCCCAGGTGACTCGCTGCCGGCTTCTCGAGCAGTGGAACGGGATCGAGGTCCGAACCGTCGGCGAGAAGCTGTATCTGAAGCTTCAGCAGCCTTGATGGTCCCTCGCGAGAGCCCCAAGTTTGGGCTTGACGCTTAGGTCGCCTGCAGCCGCCGCTCCGTCCTCCTGACATTCGCCTAGCTTTTCGTACATTCAACCAAAACGTACGCAGCCGGGTGGCCGAACGAACGAGCGGTGTGCCTGCGGGCCGACTGGGCTGAAGGCAACGCGAGGCGCAACCTCGTTGTGAGGCAAAGGCTATGCCGGCTCTTCGAATCGTTCAGATCGGCCTCGCGCTGGCGCTCGCCGCGGCGACGGGCTGCGTGGCTCCGACCCCACCTTCTGTCCCGGTCGATGGGCGGAAGGGGATCGTGCTTGGCTCCGTTGTCGTGGAACTCGCGCGGACACGCAGGTCCGATTGGGATGGCTTCTTCGAGGCGGACCTCGCCCTGCGAAAGCCCAGTTTCCTTCTCCGCCTCGCCAAGCCCGCTTCTGGCCAGGGGGCTGCGCCGGCTCCGGTCGAGTTCAAAGGGCCCGAGCCGGTCCCGTTCGTGCTCTCTCTGGCCGCTGGTCGTCAGGCCATCGAGGGCTTGCAGTTGGAGCTCTATCGGGGGGCGCTCGGCTGGTCTCTTGGCTTGATCTCGCCGGCAGACGGGAAGCGGTTCGATTTTGACCTGGCGTTTGACGTGGACCCTGACGCCATCACCTACATCGGCCGCATCCATATCGTCCTCCCGCGCAAGGTGCAGTTCTTTTCCTCACAATCGCGGGTGCGGGTCACGGATTCGTACGACTCGGACCGTGCCGACTTCTTGGCGTTGATCGAGAACACGCCGCTGACCGTCCGGACGGTGCTGGCGCGCTCCACGGCGGATTGAGCGCCGAGCGGGCATTCGTTCTCGCGCTGCGTCATGCTGCGGAGAGCGCCGAGCGATGGAGCCCCATGGACGTCTCGATCACCTACTGCACGCGTTGAAACTACCGCCCCCGGGCCGCCAGTTTGGCGGCCAGGATCGAAGCGGAGCTCGGCTCGGTTCCGACTCTCCTCAAGGGGACGGGCGGTGTCTATGACATCGTCTGTGACGGTAAGCTCGTCTTCTCGAAACATGAGGCAGGTCGTTTCCCCGAAGAGGACGAAGTCCTCGCGGCGCTCCGTCCGTAACGCACTCGATTGCAAGAGCATCGGCCGGCGGGCCCATCAAACTCCGGTCGGTTCTGCGCGGGGCATCTCGCGGGTCTTCCGCGGATGGCGCACCCTCTCGGCGGCGACACGCCCGGAGGACGTCATCGCGATCGAGTCGAGTCGACGAGGCCATGGGGTGCACGAAGTCCGCGCGGATGAGGTTGCGACCGTCTACGGGGCTCTTGCGCGCGCGTTCGAGGACGATCCGGTCACTGCGTTCCTGTTTCCCGAGGGCTCGTCGCGCATCGATCGCCTGCTCGCGTTCTACCGGGTCACGACACCGTGGCTCACCGAGCAGGGCCGTTTCTTCACCGACACAGGGTTGCGTGGTGGTGCGATCTGGCAAGCGCCGCGCCCCGCGCGGGTGGGCACGGCTTGGACACTCCTGCGCCTGCTGCGGACGGGACTCGTCCTGCGCGGGCGTGCTCGTGCGGGGCTGGTCCTGGGACAGGCGATCGAGTCGATGCGGGTTCGGCAGCCGCACTGGTACCTCGGAATCCTCGGGACACAGCCCGAGGATCAGGGACGCGGCATCGGCTCGGAGTTGATCGAGCCGATCCTGGAAGTGTGCGATCGGACGCGAGAGATCGCCTATCTCGAGTCCTCGAAGGCGGTGAATATTCCGTTCTATGAGCGCCACGGCTTCGAGGTGATGGGGGAGGTCGAGGTCCCCCGAGGTCCGGTCCTCTGGCCGATGGTGCGGCAACCGCAGAGGGGTCGAGCATGATCAACGCGGCAGGCTTTCGGATGGTCGAGTTGATGACGCGGGAGGATCTGGTCGACCACCCGGTGTGGGCGGACTTCGGGGGGGACGACGACCGCGCCCGGATTCTCGCCTGGGGGGTGAGCGCGGACGTCCTCGACGCCGCGATTGCGCATTATGACTACTGTGGTCGACCCCCGCTCTATCCGGTCCTCGACCCAGCAAGCACAGCGCAGATCGCCCACGTGACCCTGGCCTTGCGGGTGACCCTGCCTGGGGGCGGGGTCGAACTCGGCTATCAGGTCGGAGGACTCGTCTTGGGGGTCTATCGGGACGGCGAAGAGTACTGCCTCAATCCCACGCTTCCGGCGCGCCTCCGGGCTGAGCGCGATCGTTTAGCGGCAGCGGTCGGCTGTGAGGCAGGGGACCTCTCGGCGCTTCCTTATGAGTCCGTGGCGGAGCTGACGAGAGAGGGGCGGTTGTCAGGTGTCTTCCAACTCGATGTGTGACGTGGGTCGGCCGCTGGCCACGCGCGGCTGCCCTCGGTCCGGGGGCGCTCGGAGCGGTCTGCGGTCGGTGGCCGTCGTCGCGCTGGTCGCCCTGTGCACGACGACCGCGACCAGCCTCCCGCCAAGCCTGCGCTCGGAGGGCGACCTCGAGCAGGCCTCGGAGCTCTTCATGTCCAATGCGGTCGCCGGCGATCTGGGGGCCGCGTACCGGGCGATCGCCCCGTATCGGCCGATCCGCGCGCAGGTTCCCTTGGATGAAGTGGAATCCCGGCGCCAGTCGCTTCGCAAGCGGCTGGGGCTCTCCTTGGGGTTCGAGCGTCTCGCGGCGGAGCGTGTGGGGGCTCGCCTAGTCCGAACCACCTATCTCGAGCGGTTCGATTCGGGAGCGCTCGTCTGGCGCTTTCTGTTCTACCGCGCTGACGCTTCGTGGCAGTTGATGTCGCTCGAGCGAAGTGAAGACCTGGGAGACTTGTTTCGGGGTGACTGAAGTCGTTTGGCGCGCGGCGGCTCGCCGCTGGGTTCCTGTCCCTCGGGGCGCTTGTCCTGGGCGAACTGCGTGGCCGGGGCGCCTTTGGGCTCGTTGGTGTTGGCTGACCGTGGCTGTGGCCCTCTGCGGGGCGTGCGCGACGCCTGGGCTGAACACGGCGTCTCGTGTGGGTGGGCTGACCCGCGCGATCGCGGCGCTGGGACCGACGGTCGACCCGGGCGAGGCGGGCCGGGTCGCTGGGACCCTCTTGCAGCGGGCGCAGGATCTCGAGGTCGTTTATGGCCGCTCGGGCGCTCCGCGCCTCCACAATCTCCTCGTCAATCTCGGCGTTCGTCAGCGAGGTCTCTGCTGCCATTTCGCCGAGGACTTGATCGCGGCGCTCCGGTCGCTTCCTCTCCAGACCCTGGACGTGCACTGGGCGGTCGCGCGCTACGGCGACCCGCTCCGCGAGCACAGCGCCGTCCTGCTGGTCGAGCGCGGCGGTCCGTGGCAGCGCGGGCTCCTGATCGATGCCTGGCGCGAGCATGGCGTCGTCTTCTGGCGCCCTGTCGAGGCGGACCGGCGATACCCGTGGGAGCGTCACCCGCTCAGCGGGGACTGGGAGCGGCTGCACTGTGAAGAGCCGCGCTTGTTCGGGTGGGGAGGAGTCTATTCGCCCCCACCGGTTGGGGCGTTCCGCCTCGCGTACGACAGGCGCGGTCCTTCATGAAGAGGGAGCCGTCGGGCAGGCTGCAGTGGACGATCTGGCTGTCGAGGTCCCGCGTGTCGAGGCTTCGCGACTGTGTCCAGTCGATCCCTGACCGGGAGGCCGGCTCAGCCTGCTCTCGGGCATCAACCTGTGTGTCGTAGACCGCCCAGGCCAGTGAGGCCAGCCCAGCGACCGCGAGCAGCTTCTTCATGACCGCACGATCGGCTGCGCGCCGTCCCGTCTTGACCGGGTTCGCCACCCCCCCGGGGTACCCGCGGGGACCGATTGCGCTATCCCACCACGATGACCGAGCCTGCGCCCGAACGGCGCTGCGGAACCTGCTCCCTGTGTTGCCGTGTGCTGCGAGTCGAACCCCTCCGGAAGCTCGGCGGGGTCGCCTGTACGCACCAGGACGAGGGGTCGCCCACCCCATGCGGGATCCACGGCAGCCCCGATCGCCCCGCGCTCTGCGGCGCCTATCGGTGCGCCTGGCTACAGGGGCGCTTCAAGGCTGGCGATCGCCCCGACCAGCTGGGGGCCGTGCTCGACGTGGCACCGCAGGTGGGTCTCCCCGTGCTGTGGATTCACGAGGCAACCGTGGGCTGCTTCGACGCGTCGCCCCGGCTCCAGGAGATCGCCGAGGAATGTCGCGCGACGATGGAGGTGCGCATCTCCACCGCGGCGGACGTGATGAACGCCGGCCGACCTGCTCGGGTCTTGTTGCCCCGGCAGGAGGAACACCGGATCGTCGGCGACCGATTGACGGTGCTTCGGGGTGGGGAGGTCGTCTCGGACCGCCGGCTGCCGCTGTTGGACCGGTGTTTGCGCCGGATTTCCCTGGCCTGGTCGCGTTGGCGTCTGCGGAAGTATCCTGGTGCGGCTCCGCGGGGTTGAGGGCTTGTTTGGGGTCAGCGCCGCCCCTCGAGCGGCCCTGCCACGCCACCGCCGTCGGTATCGTGCCCTTGCCAGGGCGCCTTGTGGGAGGGTCGCGTTTGGGGGCTAGCCAAGCACGGTTCGAGGGTCGCCTCGTCTGGGGTGGGACCGCTGCGCTCATGGTCCTGCTCGTCCTCGCCTCCTTTGCCGCGGGTGGTGGAACCGAGCAGTGCCTCCGGAGGATCATCCGCGGGACTGCGCAGGTCGGCGCGCCCCTCTTTGCCGCGGCCTTTGCTGCGAGGCCCCTCCAGCAGTTGCGGGTGAGCGGCGTGTCCCGGTGGCTCCTGCGGAATCGGCGTGCCCTGGGGCTCTCGTTCGCGGTCGCTCATTTCACGCACCTCGGCGCACTTGTCGCCCTCGGCTGGGGGTGTTGCCCGGAGCCCTTTCGTAGCGACCTCGACCCGTTGACCTTGGTGGGTGGAGGCATCGCCTATTTCCTGCTCGCCGCGATGACGGTGACCTCCTTCGACCGCCCCGCGGCCTGGCTCGGCGCCCGCCGCTGGAAGCAGCTCCACCGTCTGGGTGGCTACGTTCTGGGGCTGGTACTGCTCTTGAATTACCTCGGGTTGGTGATTGGGGAGGGGAGAGGGGCCTTCCAAGCCGCCTCGTTGGTGGCCGCCTTTGCCCTGCGGGTCGGAGCCTGGGCTCTTCCCGCCAGGCGAGCGCAGGGCGTGTCCGGGGAATCCCAGCCACCGGCCGTTGGCGGATGACCCCATGCGTCGTGCTAGAATCAATCCTCCTTGAGTTCCAGAAAGCCGCAGGAGGTGCATAGCGATGAGTGTTTTGCGAGCAGGGAAGCTCACCGATTGGCGCCAGAGGTTCATCCTCCTGGCAGTCCTCCTCGCGGTCGCGTTGTCCCCATCGGCCGCGCTCTCGGCGGATGACGATGACGACTTCTTCTCGGACGACTTCCTAGAGGAGGAGGTCGAGAAGGCTGAAGAGACCGAGAAGAAGGATGGCCCGCTTCTGTATTGGGGCTTCATGGTGCCGGCCGACGTGTTGGTGAGCCGTCCCCTCGCGATCACCAACACGATCATTGGCTTCGGGTTCTTCGCGCCCTCGGCTGTGATCTTGCTTGGCGGCGGCGCGGTTGCGGGCGCCGCAGATATGTTTGGTGGTGCCGACTGGTACTTCGATCCGGGGCCCATACAGACGGCATGGCAGATCTGTGTGCAGGACCCGCTCGACTACGCTTGGAACCGGCCGCTCGGGCAGCTCTCGAGCGACTTCTAGTCGCGGACTCGCTTCGCGCCGGGGGATTGCAATGAGTTCGGAGGTCGAGCGCACGGGGCTCGAGCAGTTCGCTGCACGTGCGAGAGTGCCTCTCGGCGTGGTGCTCGCGATCCTCACTGCCGTCTACGCCTGGGCTGTCGTGCAGGCACCCGTGGACTCCGTCCAGGGCGTTATTCAGAAGATCCTCTACGTGCATCCGCCGTTGGCTTACGGCGCTTACCTCGGTTTCATCTTCACTGGCATCGGTGGGGCGATCTACCTTTGGCGGGAGCGTGAGGACTGGGATCGGTTTGCCGTGGCGGGGGCAGAAGTCGGGATCATCTTCTGCACGCTGATGATGATCACAGGGCCGATCTGGGCCCGTGGGACCTGGGGCAAGTGGTGGAGTTGGGATCCGCGCCTCACGGTGACCCTGTTGCTCTGGTTCATCTATCTCGCCTATGCGGTCCTGCGAAGTTTTAGTGAAGGCGGCGCTCGGACCGCGCGGTTTGCTGCCGTCTACGGGATCATCGGGGTCCTCTTGATCCCGTTGAACTACTACGTGATCGAGATCTTCGAAAATCGTTCGATCCACCCCGACAATCTGGAGCGGTCCAGCCTCGGTGATGGGATGGGGTTCCCGTTCTTGATGGGGAACCTCACGCTGTTCGTCGCCTTCTGCTGGTTGTTTCTGCTGCGTTTCGAAGTCGAGACGCTGCGTGCACACGCGGCGATCCGGGCCGCCAGGGAGAACCGATGAGCTATCTGATCGCCTCCTTCGCCATCACCGCCGTCGTGCTCGTGGGGTACGGCTGGAGTCTGCTGAGAGAGCGCCGGGGGTTCGAGGCGCGGGACTGACCGTTCCGGCAGGAGCCTGACTCAACGTGACGCGTACCCGACCGGTTCGGATCCCTGTCGATGGCTTCGATGGCAGCGTGTCGGGCCTCTTCCAGCGACCGCGCGGCGCAAAAGCGCTGCTGCTGTTTGGGCACGGCGCGGGTGCAGGGATGGAGCACCCCTTCATGAGCGACATGAGCACGGCGCTCGCGCAGGTCGGGATCGCGACCCTTCGGTACCAGTTTCCTTATATGGAAAAGGGGCGAAGGCCCCCGAGTCCCCGTCCGCTGTTGCTCGCGACCGTGCGCGCGGCCTGCGCCGCCGCGAATCGGCGAGCCCGCGGGTTGCCGCTGTTCGTGGGTGGCAAGTCCATGGGCGGACGAATGACCTCCCTGGCCTTCGCGCAAGGGGGCCTTTCGAAGTCCTTGCGGGGCCTCGTCTTCTTTGGCTTTCCGCTGCATCCCCCTGGACGCACGGGCGTCGAGCGCGCGGAGCACCTCTCCTCGGTCCATGTCCCGATGCTCTTCTTACAGGGGACGCGTGACAAGCTCGCCGCTCTTGATGAGCTGCGGCCCGTTTGTGAGGCGCTGAAACCTCGGGTCCGGCTGCACATCGTCGAGGGAGCCGACCACGGCTTCGACGTGTTGGTCCGCTCTGGCCGAACCTCCGGTGACGTGCGGCAAGAGCTCGCGCACGCCGTGAGCCGATTCATCGATCGAAACAGTCCGTGAGCGTTTGCGGGGGCGGCTGGGTGCGTTGGCTTTCTGCCGGCCTTATCACGACTCTGCTCTCCACCGCGAGTTGTACCGAGCTCAAGCGCTGGGTCTACGAGGGGCCTGCTCGTGACCGATGGCAGCAGCCGGAGCGGGTGATCGAGTCCCTGTCCTTGGCGCCCGGGAGCCCCGTCGCGGACCTGGGCGCGGGGAGCGGCTACTTCACGTTTCGGCTGGCGGAGGCAGTTGGCACGACGGGTGAGGTCCTGGCCGTGGACGTCGACGAAGCGATGAACGCGTCTCTCCGCGCCGACTTGCGGCAGCGAGGGGTCGCGAACGTCGAGGTTGTCCTCGCCTCTGCCTCAGACCCGAGGTTGGCACCAGAGAGCCTCGCCCTCGTGTTTTCGAGTAACACCTATCACCATCTGAAGGACCGGGTCGCCTACTTCGCCCGCCTTCGGCCTGCGCTCGCGCCAGGAGGACGGCTGGCCTTGATCGATTTCGTGCCGGAGGGTCTCTTCCAGCGCCGCCACGCGGCGAAGGTGGCGACGATGCGCGCCGAGATGGAGAGTGCGGGCTACGTCCGAGTCGCTAGCGTTGCGTTCCTCGAGCCCCAAAACTTCGAGATCTTCGCTCCGGTGCAGGCTGTCCCATGACTTCGATTGACTCGACCGAAACGATCGCCACCCTCGCAAAGCGCTTCTCTGAAGTGCGCGCCGTAACGTTGTCGCTGGCCGCGCGCCTCTCAGAGGCCGAGTGCAGCGTCCAGTCCATGCCAGACGCGAGCCCCGTGAAGTGGCACATGGCGCACACCACCTGGTTTTTCGAGACTTTCCTGCTCGAGCGGTTTGCGTCCGGATCCAGCGGGGACTACGTCCCCTTCGACGCAAGCTATCGGGTGTTGTTCAACTCCTATTACGAGAGCGTCGGGGAACAGTTCCCGCGGGCCGAGCGCGGGTTGATCGCGCGCCCCGGGCTCGCGGAGGTCAAGCGCTATCGCGCGGTGGTCGACGCCGCGATCCACCAGATGTTGGCGGACCCGGAGCTGCCGCCCGAGGCGTTGCCGCTCGTCGAGTTGGGTCTGCAGCATGAGCAGCAGCACCAGGAACTCATCGTGACGGACGTGAAGCACGCGCTGTCGATGCAGCCCGCGGGGGCTCCCACGATCGCTGCGTCGGACTCGCCCGGGCGAGATGCCCCCACCACGCCCGCAGGTTGGCACGCGGTGGAGGAAGGGCTCTACGAGGTTGGCTTCGAGGGCGGCAAGTTTTCCTTCGACAATGAGCGTCCTCGGCACCGGGTCTTCCTCGAGGCGTACGAGCTGGCGACACGACCCGTCAGTAATCAGGATTGGCTCGCGTTCATGGAGGCGGGCGGCTACCAGGACGCGGTCCTGTGGCTCTCCGACGGCTGGGCGACGGCCCGGGAGGCCGGCTGGGAGGCCCCGCTCTACTGGTTCCAGCGCGATAGCGAATGGTGGTCGTATACGCTCGCCGGCGTTCAGCCGATTCGATGGGACGAGCCGGTCTGTCACGTTAGTTATTACGAGGCCGAGGCCTTCGCGACGTGGGCGTGTGCCCGGCTCCCGACTGAGGCCGAGTGGGAGGTCGGGTCGATGTTTGAGCTTTCCGGTGGAAACTTCCTGGAGAGTTGGCGCCTTCATCCGGAGCCCAGGGCGGCATGCTTTGGCGACGTGTGGGAGTGGACCGCGAGCCCGTACGTGGCCTATCCGCGCTACCGCAAGCCCACCGGTGCTCTCGGTGAATACAACGGGAAGTTCATGGCGGATCAGTGGGTGCTCCGCGGGGGGTCGTGCGCGACACCCCGGAGCCATATCCGCCCCACGTACCGGAACTTCTTTCCGGCGCCTGCTCGCTGGCAGTTTTCTGGTCTTCGTCTCGCGCGCGATCGCGGCTGACCGCTCGCGGTCAGCGTGGGGCCGTCGCGGACGGTTCGTCGGTGCGGATCAGGTACACGCCGAGGTCGTCGGGGCGATGTTCCCACTTATTCGAGTCCCGCCGTCGGTTGGGGCCGAACGAGTAGAGGAACACACTCCGTCGCGAGCGATCCTTCGAGCAGCGTGAGCGGATCCAGTACGGGTCGTTCCAGGGGTCGATGAAGAAGGCCGCTCGTTCGTCCGGTAGACCCTGGCTCGTGAGCGCAGCGAATTCGCCGTGTTCGAGGAAGCGTTTATCGTAGCTCTCGACGAAGGTGTAGAGCCGCTTGTGGAGTCCGCATCGCACCGGGATGAGTCCGTCTTGCTGCTCCGCGACGGCGAAGAAGTCATTCTTCATCGCCTCCAACTCGCGCTCTGCAGCCCGGACCGCTTCCGGGGAACTCGCGCGTTGCACCTGAGAGAGGGCCGCGTTGGCTACGCCGAGGCAGAGTGTGACCCCGAGGAGGAGGAGGATGCGTACCCCTCCCCGCCAGCCGCTGGCGCGGGATTTCCCGGCTCCGGTGGCGAGCTGGGTGGCGCACAGTCCGCCGGCAAAGAGGAAGCCCAGCCCGACGATGAGCTCGACGACCTCTCCTGCAAAGCGCCACGGATAGTCGATGTAGATCCCGAGCGCGACGGCGAAGCCAGGAGCCAGGAGTGTAGGGGGGGCGATGATCCCGACGCGGCGGATCCCGCGAGCGAGCGGACCGATGAGCATCATGAGCGGCAGGACGCAGCCGTACGCTGCGATCAGGCCGACGAAGATGTCTTGTCGGAAGTCGCTCTCGATGACGTTGTGAAAGTTGAACTCCTGCTGATAGTTGTTCTCGAGGAAGTACACGGGAGGCCGATAGCCGAAGACGCGCTGGCCCCATGAGATCTCCTCCATCGCGACCACGAAACAGAACAGGCCCAGCCCTGCGACGAACCAGGGCAGGCCGCGGGTCCCGCGGGCCAGCCGGATCGCGGCGAGCACGTTGGCCCCGGCAGCGAGCAGGAAGGCCCAGAAAGTGGCCCACTCGAGCGCTTCGTCCTCTTGCACCATCTGGTAGAAGCGGTCGGGGTCGGCGCCGTTCACGATGTGCGCCGTCGCCGCGATCACGATCATGGCCCCGCTCCCGAGTAGCGCGGGGAAGAGGTCGCGGG
>Ga0315331_10000549_pt1 | contig 26333 bp, 25 predicted proteins | sample M160m34915metaG_FD_203456 | JGI IMG/M metagenome (GOLD analysis project Ga0315331, IMG submission 203456) | Ammonia-oxidizing marine archaeal communities from Monterey Bay, California, United States - M1 60m 34915 | ecosystem: Environmental > Aquatic > Marine > Intertidal zone | place: USA...
TTTCGCAGTGCTTGCTCCTGACTAGTAGTATAAGACATTTTTTGTCCCCTTGATTGAAAGAAAGTACAGTATAACAGATTGAAAAATAATTGCATGCCTTTTTGCGGCATGCTCTTGCCTATTTGCGACATCCGCAAATTCATGCGTTGTCCGCTTTTCGGCAAGCGAATAGAGCGTAAAGGTTGCCAGATGTTGCCAGCATGAAAAATGCTACCCATACAATAGAACCCATGATTGCCGACAGACCGAGTGCAATCATATTGCCCAGTAGTAGGAACATTAGCATCATGATAATTATAGCCATTCTTAGCTCCTCTTAGCATAGTTGTTAGCGCGACGCTCCGCGCGATATTCTCGCTGGAGCTGGGCAATCGCCTTGCCCTCCGTAAGACGCGCTTGGCGAGCGATTGTTAAGGCTTCCGCCATGATTGCGCGAGTCTGCGCGTTGATTTCTTTTCTATTCATTTTTAATTCCTTATTTAACATGGGGCATAGTATGGCATAAAAACCGTCAAATGTCAAGTGATTTTTGAGTCGTTATATAGCACCATAGATTCCAGTGATGCCCGTCTTTTTTGCGATTCCTTATTTAACATGGGGCATAGTATGGCATAAAAACCGTCAAATGTCAAGCTATTTCTTAGACCGTTTTGGAATAAAAAAGTTGACACCTATGCCCCGCCATGCTCGACCAACATCACCCAGGCTAATGGGGGCGGTTAGTAGACATCATTCTCAGTGATGCGCGCGGGGAGCTCTCCACGTACAACTTTGGGGTTTTTCGAAACACCTTTAAAAAAACATCTTGACATTGAATGTCAATTTTAGTATAATTCTTTTTATGACTATATATAGATATGATTTCGAAATAGCGGGCCCTCAAAACTCAGGGCTAACTTACGCTATGGATACCGCAGGTACTTCTCATAATACTACATATATGAGTAATACTAATATATATTTTAAACAAGGGGATACAATACAAGTAAGACATACGCACCCCGACGACTTAAACATAAATTACACAGGGCCTGATATACACGGAGCAGACCCTGATCCTACTGTTACAACTTCTCAATCTGGCACCCCTTCTATTACTACTGTTTCAAGAACCCGGGAATGGGATAGCAACTATAGTACAGATGATTATACTAAATGGTTCTTTTTTGCTCCAAACTCTTCTGGCTCCAATGTCTACTCAAGTAGTATAATCTTCAGAAAAGTAGGTTATACGGGGTTTACGTGTGGTGTAGGGGCTGCAACAGATGGAGCAGTAACTCAAGGACAGGATATAACTTTTAGGGTTGCAACTTTGCCTGGCTTAGACACTTGGAGTTCTTCTACCCCTAATGCTGACCGTATATACCTTTCAATAGTTTCTAGTACTGGTTCAATAGTAAATCCCACAACGTATACCTCAGGCGATGCTTGGGATAACGGAAGTGGTGTTCTAGGACATTTTACAACAGCTGATAAGGATGTAGTTCTAACAGTAGGTTCAGGGTTCCCCGCAGGAACTTATACAGTATATTTAACCCACTATAATAATACTACTAGAATGAATAATTTTGACACAGACGTTGTGGGGAATAGATTTTATGGATCAGATATGAGAATGGGGTCCGTAACTATGGTAGTTAGTACGCCTAGTGGGGGAAGTGGCCCCAACCCAAATGCTTTTTCTTTCATTGATCAAGGACCTTCAGAAATTACAGGAGGCACAACATATGGAAGTAACACAGTAACTCTATCAGGAATGAGTCAAGCGAGTACAGTAACAGCCTTTACAAGCTCCGACCCGCAAAGTTCTGCAACTGCCTATCAAATAGGAGGCACCGGCAGCTGGTATATTAACGTCCCTTCCCCCCAAATAGCTGTCCCTGCAAACACAACCATTAGACTAAAACGTCCCGCGAGTACTACAGCGGGGGGAACGGTAACAATGAGTGTAACAGTAGGAACTACTCAATCAGGTACTTGGACTATTACTACACCAAGTGCAGCGAATGAGGACCCTGATGATTTCAGTTTCACAAATGTACCAAGTGTACCAGATGCGCTGGGTAGCCCGCCTAATACCACTAACACAAGTTCAACGGATTTAACAGGAATGGATGTAGCTTCTACAGTCACTCAACTAACTAGTGGGTTTACCGCCACCGCAGATGGAACGGCAGTTAGTTTAAATAGTGCTGTGCCTCAAAATGCTACTATAGTTTTAAGTACTACATCTAGTGGTACTTATGATGCCTATGTAGAAGGAACTATAAAAATAGGGGACACTACTTCAACTCCTTGGAGGGTGACGACTATGTCAGCTCCTTCTGGAGGTGGGGGCGCTTCGGGGTCAAGCGGGGGCGCCAACTATGGGATAGCGGTATTAAAACCTGGGGGCTCTACTACGCAGCTATTTAATCCAAATATGAGAGTAGCTAGCGTGGTTAAGAAAGGTACTTCTTCAATTCCTGTAAACACAACCGTTGTAAATGGCTACAAATACAGCTCATATGTCACAGGAGTAGAAAATTTTGATGAGACTAGTGATGTCTCGGTACTTTTTCAAGTTGTTGGAGCAAATAATACTTCCCCCCAATTGTTCGATGTTGATTATGATATGGCTAATAATAAATTTAGATTTAAACTTTATTCTAGTTCCTCTTTACAAGGAGCAACGGCCATATACTGGCAGGTAGTAAGGTACTAATATGACATACGGAATAAAAGTAACAGGAGTAGATAATAATTACCAGATAGACTCAACAGATTCGGAAACTGAATTTCTAGCTGTAAAAAGTTCTGGTAACTTAGGAAATGGAGCAGGCCCTGGTTCAAACTATGTGCTTGGTGATTTACTTATGGTAGGGCATGCAAATTCAAGTAACACAGCAAATTCAAGTAAAGTAGTAGAAGTAATTTTTAATAGCTCTGGACTTGCTCCTACTTTAACGTATGGAGGAGATTATCTTATATGTCGAGGCTCTAACAGCCACACATCCAATGCTAATCAAACGGAAGACTATGGAGTACAGGTAAAGAATGCAAGTAATATTGTATGTTTTGACAGTAGAAATTTATCAAAAGGATTAGAGATTACTAAAATATGGCCTCGCTTTGGTAGAAATGGAGGGTACCCAGGTCAGACAGGTCTTAACCCTCTTTGGATAAACGATACCGCAAATGAGATTTACAGTGGAGCAGACTTAGGGAAAGTATATGTTTCGTGTGCGGGCTCTCAACACCCCACCCCTCCGGCAACTGGATATCATTTTATGTCTTTTAAATACATATACGATGCAAACGGAACAAGTGGAAAAATTAAATTAATTAATGCATATATTTTTTATGGTTCCGCATACTTAGGACTCAATAATTTACAACAAATAGTAGTAGGAGAACTTATAGAATGACTACATATATAACAATAATAGATTCTGAAGGGGATATAGAAGCAATATGGACTACAGGAGCTATACCTAGTCCTGCAGAGGGAACTTATGCGGATGACAATACCAAAACAGTTGTTCATCTTCCTGGGAGTATAGAAGATCTCGCAGGATATAGAGATACGCATTATTACAAAGACGGAGCTTTTGTAGTTAGAGAAAACAAACCAGGAGAATACTACGACTGGAAAGATGAAGCATGGGTACAAGATGTTGCGGGGTTGTATGCAGCGGTAAGACAAGAAAGAGGTAACCTTCTTGCTGTGTCTGACTGGACTCAGAATGTAGATTCTCCTTTGACCGACCAAAAGAAATTCGAGTGGGCAGAGTATCGACAAACTTTAAGAGATATTATGGCTCTCCTACCTTCAGACCTTAAAGACCCCGAAGATCTGCAGTGGCCAACACCTCCATCATAGAAAAAAATATCTTGACATTACAACCTTTTTTGAGTATAATTTTGCCATGAGTAAAGAAGTAACAACAATTTCTCCAGAAGGACTCGAAGTAGCTAACTCCTATTTGACTCTTGGGAATATTAAGGGCGTCTGTGAACATATGCAAGTTGCCGAAAACAAGGTAGTTGATATCTTAAATCGACGGGAAGTTAAGAAGTACATCGATACCGTGTATCTTGACTTAGGGTATAGAAACAAAAATAACATTGCGTCTTTACTAGACGAGATGATTAACTCAAAGTTAGAAGAGGCTCAGGAGACGGGTGTATATTCTAGCAAGGACTTAGCAGACTTATTGCAAATGGCTCATAAAATGCGTATGGACGAGATCAAAGCCCAGGCTGATCTCGAAAAAGCAGAAGGTTCTAATATTAGAAATCAGACAAATGTCCAGATTAATGATGGTATACCTTTCGGTCAAGGCAATTATGGTAAGTTAATGGATAAACTACTCAATGGAATTAACGCCTAATGAAGCAGAACTAAATACTCGGTTTGCAAAACACGAGGCCCAATGCGAGGAGCGGTGGAAGACTATTTTTGCCAGACTTGAAGTTATGGAAAAGAAAATGGACAGATTACAAAGTATGTTGCTAACCGCAACGGGGACAGTAATTATATTCTTAGGAGGAATTATTTTAACTCTACTAAATGGGTAGAAAGGAGGGTAACCTTAGAGAACTGAAGTGATAGGAGAAGTAGCGATGGTACTTTCTGCTCTCAAGGCTTTGAATGACGGTATAGCTACGGTCAAGGAGTCTGGGGGTAATCTGTCTTCTATCATGGGAAAGTGGGCAGATGTAGAGGAAAGAGTACGCGACGTAGAAGTAAAGAAGACTGGAGCAATGTCTTATAAAGAAGCACTAGACATGGAAAGTGCTAAAAGACAACTTATTAATTTCGATAGGCAGCTTAAAGATATATGCCTTATACAAGGTCAAGCAGATCTTTATACTTCAATTAAGCAGCGTATGGCAGAAGCTCAACATGCACACGCAAAACAAGTAGCAGCAGTAAGAAAGAAGCGCAAAGAAAGAAGAGAAATGTTTGGCCTTGCAACTACAATACTTGTAATTACAGTACTTTTGTGGGCACTAGCCTTTGGTGTATACGTGATATGGGCAAGATGATAGGAGAAAATAATGGAACAAGCTTGTAAATGTGACCTCTGTAATTGTACTCCTTGTAAGTGCTAATTTAATGGCTTACAAGAAAAGAAAGAAAAAGGCTCCGAAAGGGTATCATAGAATGCCTAATGGAAAACTGATGAAAGGATCTAAGCATCCTAAGCGAAGAAAGAAAAGGAAAAAGTAATTGGATTTATTATTAACTTTCTGGCAGTGGACATTATTTGCAATACTTGTTTTAGTAGGATATGTATTTAGTAAGTTTGACGGCCAAGGAGAGTATAGAGTTGGCTTTGAGGTAGAAGAGATGCCTCACATGAAGCCGATTACTATTGAAACCAAGAATAAAGGTTTCTGGAAAGGTATTGCAATGTGGTTACTTAGTACTCGTAGGTGGGAAATCTGTGATAACTTTTACTACAAGATAGACGGCAGAGAGTACATGATACCGGCAGGCTTTCAGTTTGATGGTGCGTCAGTACCTAAGTTTCTAGCAATGTGGTTATCTCCTACAGGAGTTCTTCTGATGGGTGGATTGATTCACGACTACGGATACAAGTATTCAACTCTTATGGTTAGAGATTATACTAATATTGGTTACGTTAATCAAGCCTATATGGATAAACTTTTCAGAGACATTTCTATAGAAGTTAACGGCTTTAAGTTTTTAAACTATCTTGCTTACTGGGCATTAGCTGCGGTAGGTTTTCTAGCGTGGAATAAGCACAAGAAAAACGGAACACACTTAGAGGAGGATACATGAGTGATATGAATAGGTTCTCCGGGGATATGTCTCGGAACGAAGTTGAACTAGACTTAAGTAAGTTTATGGAGCTACTTCAAGAAGCAAGCACACTAAAAGAGCGTATACGCGAGCTGGAAGACCAAGAAACTAGAAACCCTTGGCAGAAACTAATCTTCCTAGCCCAAGCTGTGGATAGCTGGAGAATCTTTCCTCGTGCCTTCTTGAGTGTTTATATCTTCTTGCTGTACTATGCAACAATGTGGTTCATGGAATTGCCAGATCCCACTATGGAGCAATCAGGACTTATATCAGTAATAGTAGGAGCAGGGGCTGCCTGGTTTGGATTGTATGCAGGGACTAGTAAAGGTAAAACTGACCATTAGGTAATTCATGGCAATAGAAATAAGCAGAAAGGATATCGTAGCTGATAAGCTACTAGATTTACAATCTGAGACAAGGTTTCTCAAACTACCAGTATCCCCGTACCTGGAGATGCTCGGCGTCGAACCACTTGCCTCACAGAAGGCTATAATAAATGCAATAAATAATCCCAAGTACCGTTTTGTATGTGCGGCGGTGTCTAGGAGACAGGGTAAAACCTATATTGCAAATATTATTGGGCAACTAGTCTCACTAGTTCCAAATTCGAACATACTAATAATGTCCCCGAACTATGCCTTGTCTCAGATTTCTTTTGATTTACAACGAACACTTATTAAGCACTTTGACCTAGAAGTCACGAAAGACAACGCAAAGGACAAAGTAATAGAGATGTCTAATGGCTCTACAATTCGTATGGGTTCTATCAATCAAGTTGACTCTTGTGTTGGCCGCTCCTACGATCTCATCATATTTGATGAAGCAGCCTTAGCGGATGGAAAGGATGCATTTAACGTAGCTCTCCGTCCTACACTGGATAAAGAAAGTTCTAAAGCAATATTTATTTCAACACCCCGTGGAAAGAACAACTGGTTTTCAGAGTTCTTTTTCCGAGGGTTCACTGACGAGTTCTCTGAGTGGGCGTCTATTCGTGCGACTTATAAAGATAATCCTCGAATGTCTGAAACGGATATTGCGGAAGCTAGACAATCAATGTCCGAGCCTGAGTTTAGACAAGAGTATGAAGCTGACTTCAACACTTACGAAGGCCAAATTTGGAGCTTCGACCATGAAGAGTGTATTTACAATGGTAGCGAACTAGACACTTCTAAGATGGACGTGTTCGCGGGGTTGGACGTAGGTTACAGAGACCCAACAGCCTTCTGTGTAATCGCCTATGACTGGGATGAAGAGAAGTATTATTTATTAGATGAGTATCTGGACGCAGAGCAGACAACAGAGAAACACGCTAAAGAAATACAGACTCTAATAGCGAAGTGGGATATAGACTATATTTACATAGATTCAGCCGCACAGCAGACCCGTTTCGACTTCGCTCAGAACTATGATATCTCAACTATTAACGCAAAGAAGTCCGTACTAGATGGTATAGCACAAGTTGCAGGAATAGTAGACAATAATAATTTATTTATAGAGCAGGGATGTAAGGAAAGCTTGTCTGCGTTAGACCAATACCAGTGGGACCCTAATCCCAACCTTGCAAGAGAGAAACCGAAGCACAATTACGCATCACACATGGCCGACGCGTTAAGATACGCATTATACTCGTTTCAAACTTCGGCAACAAGTTTTTAGGATACCTGCTCAAAAATAGTTATTGACATAGTACCTCAAACTAGATATAATTCTTTTAATCGAAAAAAGAAATCCGAAAAACCCTGATGGCTAAATTAAAACGAGATATAGTAAAATATATCCGAGATAAGGCAAAAAATAAGTACGAGAAGGGTTCGGCTTGCGAGATTTGCGATGCAACAGAGAAGTTAGACTTTCACCATTTCTATAGTCTAGCGCCTTTGTTACATAAATGGCTAAGAGAAAATAAATTAAATCCAGCGTATATCCTGGCATTACGAGAAGACTTTATAGAAGAACATAAAGCAGAACTTTACGATTATACTGCAACCTTATGTCATAAACATCACGTTCAGTTACATAAAGTATATGGAAGAGACCCCGGACTAGGAACAGCACAAAAGCAAATGCGTTGGGTCGAGATTCAAAGAGAAAAACATAATGGCGTGGTATAATACATTCTTTAGGAGTCCAGAAACGGAAGAGAAGTTGAATCCGATACAGGCTTACCTAGGTGCTGGTACTCAAACATCTAGAGAATTTACTGATAAGTACGAGTCATATTATGAGAATTTAGAAGTAGTAAACCGTTCAGTTAATATGGTTGTAGACGATGCTGCAGAGATTCCTTCAATAGTCCAAGGTATTTCAGTACCTGGAATAATTAAAGGAATAAAAAGGTCAAAGGTTGATTTACTATTAAACAAGCAGCCTAATCCTTTTCAAGATATTAATACGTTTAAAAGAAACTTAGTTACTGACTACCTTTTAGACGGTAATATGTTTATATACTATGATGGTGCACATTTATACCATATCCCCGCAGATACAGTTACAATACATGGGGACTCAAAAACCTACATAGAGAAGTATACTTATAATGAAATTGACTATAGCCCTAGTGAGATAATACATGTAAAAGAAAATTCTTTTCATGATATTTATAGGGGAGTATCACGTTTGAAGCCTGCTGTACGTACTATGCAAATCATGTCGTACATGAGAGCTTTTCAAGATAACTTTTTTCAAAATGGAGCAGTTCCTGGGTTAGTCCTTAAATCCCCTAATACTTTATCTGAGAAAATTAAGGAAAGAATGTTACAGTCTTGGCAGATGCGATATCGCCCAGATGCAGGAGGCAGACGACCTCTTATTCTTGATGGAGGCATTGAAGTTGATAAAATTTCAAATGTTAACTTTAAGGAGTTAGACTTTCAAAGTGCAATTACAGAGAATGAGAAAATCATACTTAAAGCCATTGGCGTACCTCCCATACTATTAGACTCCGGGAATAACGCAAATATACGACCTAACATGCGTTTATACTATTTAGAAACGATTTTACCTATTGTTAAAAAGCTTAACTTTGGCGCCAGTAGATTTTTTGGGTTTGATATACGAGAGGATATAAGCAATATTCCTGCTTTACAGCCTGAACTACGAGACCAATCACAATATTACACTTCTTTAGTAAATGGAGGTATAATAACTATCAATGAGGCACGAGAGCAACTTGGCTTCGAGAAGATTGATGGACAAGACGAAGTAAGAGTACCTGCTAATATTGCAGGTAGCGCAGCAAACCCAGATGAAGGCGGCAGACCCGTCGAGGAAGAAGAAGATGGCAGCGACTAGAGAAAGACAAAGGCGAGTTATTGCCGATCTTGGAATGTTTTTTGCGGAATTGGGTTATTTGCCTAGTCGTAGAGACTACCAGAGACTGCCGAACCGACCTAAATTCTTAAATGTAAAAGAGATTGATAAAGTTTTAGGCTCCTGGGCTAAGTTACTATCAATACTAGAAAAAGAACAATCAGATCTATGGGACCTTATTCATAGTGCTCCCAAAGTAGAAGAGCCTACCATAGAAGTAAAGATGGCAAAGGCAAAGACCGCTAATACAGCGGGATAAGAGGGAGTACATGGAAAAAATATTTAATCTCACCTCTACTTTTAAGTCTCATACCGATGATGATGGTAGTATTACGATCCGAGGTATGGCGAGTACTTCTGATTTTGATCGCGCGGGCGATTCTATTTCAGCGGACGCATGGACTAAAGGTGGATTGAATAATTTTGAGAAGAATCCTATTATTCTTTTCAATCATGATTATAACCGACCCATTGGAAGAGCTACTAATTTAAAGAGCACTGATAATGGATTGGAACTTACTGCGAAAATTAGTAAGGCTGCTAAAGATGTGGCGGAGTTAGTTAAAGACGGTGTTCTTGGGGCCTTTTCTGTTGGTTTTCGAGTCAAGGATGCTGATTATTTAGAGGAAACCGACGGATTAAGAATAAAGGACGCTGAGTTATTTGAGGTATCAGTAGTATCTGTACCCTGCAATCAATCAGCTACTTTTTCACTAGCGAAATCTTTTGACTCTATCGCAGAGTATGAAGACTTCAAAAAAACTTTCACTATTAGTGACGGGACGCAAGTCCAAAAGGAGATACAAATGTCTGAAGAGACACAACAACCCGTTGACTTGGAAGCTTTTGCTAAAAAAGTAGCTGAGGAAACTGCTGCTAAAATTGCAATGAAGCAAGCCGAGCAAAAAGCAGCCGAAGAGGCTGTGCAAAAAGATCTTGAAGACCAAGCAACTGCAAATGCAGAAGCTAAGGTTCAACAAGAAGAAGAAGTCAAGCAAGCTATTGTATCTGGTGTAGAATCAGGTGCAGAACGTTTGATTGACGATATTCGTAAAGAAATGGAATCCGATAAGGAAGCTACTACGAATACTATTGAAAAATATAGGAAGGAGCTTGAAGAGAAGCAAGCAGAGCTTACAGCTATGCATAATAGCAAGCGTGATTTTTCCGGACGTTCTAAAGGCGATCTTTCCAAGTATGGAAAAGAACTCCTTCAAGCAAAAGTTCTTGGTGCAATCACTAAGAAAGGCTATGAAACTGGCTATGCTAAAGATCTGTTTGAGAAAGCAGGTGTTGCCTACACTTCAACTACGGCCGCTGGTATCGATGTAATCGTTTCCCAGCAGTTCGAAGAAGAAATGCGTCAAGCTATGAAAGTAGCTCCGGCTTTCCGAGAACTCGCAGTATCATCTGGTGCAACCGTTCTGCCTTTGGCCCCCGACGCCGGAGGAGCAACATTCAGCGCAGCTGGTATTGGTGATTCATCTAATCAGCTGTCTGATGCTGGTAATAGCAACTATACAGTTAGTCAGGTAATCCTGCAGGCTCACAGATTGATCGCTGGTACTTATATCTCGAACGATACTGACGAGCAAGTTGTGGTAACATTGTTGCCTATTGTTACAAGTGCGCTCGCACGAGCTCACGCAGTTGCTCTTGATAAGGCCATCCTTGTTGGTGCTACAGCAGGTTCTATTTCTCAAGGACTTTCTGGTACTAATGGAACTGATAACACGACTGGCTTTGCAACCGCTGCCTCAACCGCTGGAAGCGCGGTAACTATTGATGCTTCTGGTACAGGAGTGGTTTCTCCGACTCAGCTTCTCAATATGAGAAAGCAGATGGGCAAGTATGGTATGGACCCCTCACGAGTAGCGTTCATCGTTCCTAACGATGTATACTTCGAGTTGATTGACGCAAGTGGTTTCACTGACGTAAGTGAAGTCGGAAGCGACCGCGCTGGAAAGCTCACAGGTGAAGTTGGTTCAGTATACGGCTCACCCGTAATTGCAACTAATCAGTTGGCTAGTAACTTGTTATCGTCTGGTACTCCTATAACATCTGCAGCAATTGCTGTAAATATGGATAACTATGTTATTCCGCGTTTGAAGGGAGTTTCCATCGAGACTGAATATAGCGTTAAAGACCAGCAGAATGTGATCGTTGCATCACAATCCCTTGGTTTTAATGAGTTATATGCTGGAGCAGCGCCTGACCTGCCTTCAATATATTTACCTTTCGCTTAATAGCAGTATTAATTACTTTTTTAGTAATTCTATTAACTGGGGGAGGTTCGCCTCCCCAAGTTTTTATTAATTGATTTATGGCTGATTTAATAACATTACAAGATTATAAGACTGCTCAAGGGATCACCCAACCTAAGGATGATTCTCGATTAAATATATTGATTCCGTCTGTAAGTCAACTAATAAAAACTTATTGTGGTAATAGTTTTGTAGACTATTACTCTTCTAATAAAACAGAAACTTTTGATATTAACTGGTCTACTCATGTAGTACAGTTAGCTGAAACACCTGTTAATGCAATAGTAAGTGTACAAGAACGAACTAATTATGGTTCTTCTTATACTACTCTTACAACAGGGGCTTATGAATATTCACTAGACTCAAGTACTGATAGTATTTTACGCACAAATTCAGTGGGCTATCAAAACTGGCCCACAGGCGTGGGTACCGTTAAAGTAGTATATACAGCAGGCTATAGTGCAGTACCTGCCGATTTAAAACTTGCAGTTCTTGACTTAGTTACTTACTATTTAAAAGACGAGCACAAGCTAAGACAATCAATAGCAGGTGCTAGTTTACAGAATCAAGGCAGTTCTACACAAAGAGACAATGTTGATTTTCCTGACCACATTAAGCGAGTCTTAGACTTGTATAAGAACTTTTAGATGGCTGAAGCGCAGGTAAGAAAAGCGTTAAAAAACATGGAAAAGTTTCTGGATGCAGAGGCAGCCAGAGGTGCTTTAGACGGACAAAAACAACGTGTAACAATGAGTGTGCAGGCGGTAGCACAGTCTTTTCTTGAAGGGTACAATTCAGTTACTAATAGACGGGTGGCAAAAGACGATAAATATAAGCCTCTCAACTTAACAATAAAATTCTTCACAGAAGTAGCAAAAGAGGCTTTAAAAGCAGTTCATACTCATGTAATACGTCCACGAACTGACGCTAAATTAATTAGTTGGAACGAAGGTACTCGTATTAGTTTTCATCAAAGCAGGGCAGTTAAAACTCCTTTTACTACTTTAAAACGAGTTGCTAGAATCAAGGTTAATGCAGCTTTAGAAGCCAAAGGGCATGATAAATTAACCCAGTATAGATCAGAAAGAGGTAAAGAGGCTTCTGAAAGCTCTATAATGGCGCAAGGAACCCAGCGTTTACATAAAACCAAACGCTCAGTAGGTGCTTTACAATTACTTGCTGCTGCAGAATGGGCTCAACAATCTCCTACATGGGGGCAATTTGCAACTTTTACTCCCCTTACAAAGTTTGTTGATCGTTTTGGACAAGTAGAAGCTAGTTTTAAGGGAAAAAGTTTTAAGGGAAAAAATAAAGTAGCTTTTGAAACAGGTATGGTGGTTGATATTGAGGTAGGGCCAGACTCCTCCAATCCGGCGGGTGCATTAGCAACAGACTGGTCAACAATTAAACCAAAACTTCAAAAAAAGATGTTAGCTTGGGCAAAACAAAATGGCTGGGCTGACCAAGAAGCGAGTAATAGTATAAGAAAAGATGCAAGAAGTCATGCACGATATCTTGCAATTAAAGAACTTAGGAAGAGAAAAGGTATAAAAATTATTTCAGATGTAAAACCTGTTGAGCGAAAAGCAACCGATATCTCAATCAAATCTAATAGTAAGGTAAAGGACAAAGCAAAACAATATAGAGCAAAGACAAAATTACAGAAGCAAAGAAATAGTAGTCCTAATCCACAAGCAAGTTTATATACTGTAATGGCCCTTATAAATGATAAGCTACCAGAGACAGTTAGAGGTAATATGGGCGCTCCACGATTAGAAAATCAAACAGGAAAATTTGCAGATAGCGTTAGGATTACAGATGTAGTACAAACTCCTCAAGGAATGCCCAGTTTTGGTTATACTTATGAGAAGAGTCCTTACTCCGTTTTCGAATCTTCAAGCGGCTCAAGATTTGCTAGTATTCCTAGAGACCCAAGAAGGCTGATTGATGCGTCAATAAGAGAGATCGCAGCAGGCTACGCTTTAGGAAGATTTTACACTAGGAGACAGTAATGGCCGGTACTGAAAGATCATATACTACACGTAGATCTTCTATTACGAAGGCTCTTGCGGATAAACTAGCTCTTATTGACGGAAGAGGCATTTATCATACGGCAGTAGCAGAGACTAGTCCTAGATTAAAGTTCTGGGATGAAATAGAAGAGTTCCCAGCAATTCATATAAATGCGGGGAGTGAATCAAGAACATATCAAGCAGGTGGATATAAAGACAGATTTTTAAATCTTACTGTTCGTTGTTATGTAAATGAAGAGGATGCAGTCAACGCACTCGATGAATTACTAGAGGATGTAGAGACCGTTCTTGAAGAAAACAGTAAGTTAACTTACAATGACAGATTAGGGTTAGAGCAATCTACCCAACAGATCACAATCCTCAGTATTGATACTGATGAAGGTGTACTTGAGCCATTAGGGGTAGGTGAAATACTCATAGAGGTTCGTTATTAGAAAATCCTGGCACGAATAAAAATTCACGACCAGTCTTTTCAAGTTTCATAGGAGAAAACTATGGCAGAGCAATTATACTTTAGCCGTGATACGCGATTGTTTGTACAAATGCGTAATCAAGACGCTGAAGATGATGGAACCGCAGGGGCGGGATCTGTGTGGGAAATTCCCGTTTTAGACGGATACAGTTTCTCACAAACAACAAATACCTCTGAAATAATGCTTTCAGAAATGGAAAGCACAAAAGGCATATCACGTCGTGGACGTCGTATGTTTACGGACTCTCTTGCTCCTGCGGAGTGGTCATTTAGTACCTATATCAGACCTTTTCACTCTAAGGGTGGAAGTACTGCTACAGGTGTGAAGGCTGCAGATAGTGGTACTGACGTACACGCGGTAGAAGAAGTTCTTTGGGCAGCTATGGGGGGCGCTGATGTATATCATAGTGCTACTGGTGTAGCTACCGTTGATCAATTAGTTGGAGCTACCGATAGCAGTAGAGCCGCCGGTACGTATACAATTAGTGAAGATGATCATACTACTGGCGGATCAGGCCGCGGTGCATCGTTCACCATAACTGTAAACAGTAGTGGTGTGGCAAGTGTTACTACCGTTTTATCAGGTGGAGACGGCTATGCGGTTGATGATACCTTTACAGTAGCAAGTGAAAAGATTGGTGCTGCGGCAGGCGATACTGCCTTTACTTTTGATGTAGCTACTTTAACAGCTGCAGCTTATGATTTCCGTAGAGCAGTTAACAAAGTAACTGGTCCGGTTATCACTCCCGCACCAACATTAAGTACTCTAGTAATGACAGAATCTAACCGTTCCGCATTACATCCGTTACACTTTTACTTTGTAGTTGATACTAGTACGGCTAACCCTGTTGTTTATAAACTAACGGAAGCTGTTGTAAATGAAGTTAGTATTGATTTTGACGTTGAAGGTATTGCTACTCTTAGCTGGTCAGGAATGGCAAAAGAAGTAGAAGATGTATCTGGAAGTGTACACGTAGATGATACTTTGCCTATAGGTACCGATACTACTAATGATTCTAGTACGATTGCAGCAGGTGATATTTGGATAGATTCGAATAATGCTCAAGGAAGTGCGTTCCATATTGTTCAATCTACTCCTGGCAACAGCAGTTCTACTACCTGTACTCAAGCAATTGATGAAGCGATAACAAGTACGAATACTTTTATTCGTAATCGCTTAACAAGTATTGATATTACTGCGGATAATAAGACAATTTTCCCTGGAGGAGTAACTGCTAATGCTGATGGTAAGTATAACCTCGCATTAACAGGCGGAAGCTTTACAGTTTCTAATAACATCACGTACTTAGTGCCAGATGAATTAGGATTTGTAAACAAGCCGCTAGAGCACGTAACAGGTGGACGTAATATTACTGGTACAGCAACTTGTTATTTAACTTTGAACGACGCGGATGATACTTCTGGTACTTCGAGACAGTTCTTTAATGATCTTGTTTCTACAAGTGCAATGTCACAGGTTGTTAACAAATTTGCAGTTACTCTTAAGATTGGAGGCTCTGCGCAAGACGGCTCTGCCTCTATGGTAATTCAAATGGATAATGTTCACTTTGAAGTTCCATCTCACTCTGTTGAAGATGTAATTTCACTAGAAAGTAACTTTCACGCACTACCAACTGCTTTTGACAGTGCTAATGAAATTACAGACATTAAGTACTTCGCACCAACTACTTACTCTTAAGTTTAAGACTAAGACCAAAAAGGGGCTTCGGCCCCTTTTTTCTTTCACCATCTTAAAAATATTTCTTGACATTTATTGTCTTATACCGTATAATTTAACTTCTAAATAAGGATTTATCAAATGCCCGCAAACACTACAGAAAAGAAAGAACCCGTATCATTAGCGAGTCTTATGACTCCAAGTAAAACAGTTTCCTGTGACTTCCCCGGTTATGTAGGGATGACAGTAGACATATGTTACTTGGCAAGAGAAGAGTTAGTTAAATTACGAAAACGATGTATATCCAATAAATGGGATAAGAAAACCCATCAACTCACTGAAGAGTTAGATGAAGATAAATTCCTAATAGAATATTGTAAAGCAGTAATCAAGGGGTGGAAAGGATTAAAATATCAATACCTAGAAGAGCTTCTTTTGGTAGATGTTTCTTCCTTTGACCCTGATGATGAGCTCCCGTACTCAAAAGACAATGCAGAGTTGTTAATGAAAAATGCTGCTTCCTTTGATACGTGGGTTACAGAAACAGTTGGTGACCTAGAAAATTTTACTGGGAACAAGTAGCTGAAATACAACCGCTGCTTGAAAGATATGTAAAAGAATCAACCTCTATAGATGTTGAGAAATACTTACTTATCTGTGAACAGCTAGGCGAAGAGCCCGACCCCGAAAGAATGCCGCTTGAATCATCTGTATTTCCAGATGAAGTTCAAGTGGCATTTTTTGTGTACAATTATCTATCTGATGTCTGGGAGGGGATGTCTGGATCCTATATGGGAAAGAATTGGGGGCCTCTACAAACATATTTTGATTTATTTAAAATTAAAGACCAAAAAACAGTATTGTACTTTATGAAAATGTATGAACGTGAAATTATAAAGGATCGTGCTGAAGAACAAGATCGAAAGAGAAAAGCTGACGACCGAAAACGACAGCAAGGGGGTGGTAAAACCTACACTCATAATGTAAAGGGCTAATGGCAAAAAAAGATACAGTATATATTGATATTGAAACCTCTGATGGCGGATCCATGCAGAGAGTGGCTGTTAGTGCTAAAAAATTAGGTCTCGCACTCGATGATGTTGGTGGGGCTAGTGGAAGAGCCGGTAAGGGTTCCGCAAGTTTAGACCGAAACATGAAAGGGCTCTCTAAACAGTCCTCTAACAGTACCAAAAACTTCTCTAAGATGGCGCAAGGAATGACAGGAACTCTTGTTCCTGCGTATGCAGTTCTTGCCTCTAATGTATTTGCTATTACGGCAGCATTTCAGTTTTTGAAACAAGCAGCAGATTTTCGTGTAATGCAGGAAGCACAAGTTGCATTTACTGGCGCAACTGGTGTAGGCATGAAATCTCTTACGGCTAATATACAAGAAGCCTCGGGGATGATGCTAGAGTTTAAAGACGCCTCAGAAGCAGCCTCTATTGGTATCGCTTCGGGGTTAGGTGCGGGACAGATAGAACAACTTGCAGCAGGTGCAGGAAATTTATCAAAAATATTAGGAAGAGATGTTACAGATTCCTTTAATCGTCTTATTCGTGGTGTCACAAAAGCAGAGCCAGAACTTTTAGATGAATTAGGTATTATACTTCGTCTTGAGGATGCTCAGAAAAACTATGCAACTTCTCTTAATAAGGCTGCCGCAGACTTAACAAACTATGAGAAAAAACAAGCAGTATTTTTAGAAGTTCAAACGCAACTCGAGAGCAAATATGGTGGAGTTGCAAAAGCAACCAGTATACAAGTAAATGCTATTGCTAGATTAGGTACTGAGTTTGATAGGATATTGAATAAAGTTAAAAAATGGACAGCTGCACTCGCAGAACCTGCGGCAGAATTTCTAACTAAAAATATTCTTTCGTTAACTGCTGCTTTAGGTTTAATGGCGATTCCTATAATTAGATCAATTATTCCGGGATTAGATAGTTGGGCAGAAAAATCTAGAGATGCTGCCGAAGCGGCAGCTAACTCTTATAAAGAAGCACAAGAAGACCTTGAAGAATTAGCAGAGGCGGAAAAAAGACTTAAGAAAGGGGATACAGGAGCCGTTGGCGCAAGTAAGGTAGGAGGCAAGGCTAAGAAAGGCTCCGGATTAGAGATGCTACAACAAGGTGATACAGAAACGTTGAAAGCAGATAAACGACGCGTATCTCAGATGTTAAGGCACGCTGAACAGGGCAATGGCGTAGTCAGGAAAATGAATAAGCGTCAGAAAGCTGATTATCTTGCTATGTTACGAGGCATGAAAAGAGGTCATAATACTTGGGTAGAAAATATTGGTATGGGCTACCGCAGGATGACCGATAACGCAAATCTTCAATTTAAAAAAATGGCAGCAAATTGGAAGGCAACTATGGCTAGTATGAAGACTATAGCTGCAAACGGCATGGGAAAAATAGATAAAGTATTTAGAGCAGCTGGTTGGGTTGGAATGATCATAATGTTTTATGACTTAGCAAAAACTGCTGCACAAGCTATGGGGTTCTTTAAGGATAGTAAGGATATAGAGAACTATGTAGAAGCTTTCGGAAATATAGGAGAGAAGTTAAAGACAGTAGGTGAAGAATATAAAAAATTTGAGGTCATACAAAAAAGATTGGCGAAGGCGGCAAAAAAAGATAACACAGGCTATAGTATTAAAAGTTTACAAAATCAAGGTAATTTCTTCACTGGAATAACTCCCTCAATTATAGATGCTGCACAAGCTATGGCAGACTATAAGAACGAGGCACTAATGGCGGCGGCGGGGATCGAAGAATTTACTAAGCACCAAAAACTAGCAGATCTTGAAGATAGAGCACATGTCCCGAAAGGTGAAGTACAAACGAAAGAGGTAGGAACCGGGAAATTCAAGGACGGGCCTCTGGGAGGTCGAGTTGAAATAACTAAGGAAGTGACGATTAAAGCCCTCGACGATATTGAGAGGGCAGAAATGAATGCGCTACAAAAGCAAAAGGAGAGACATGACTTGTGGGTGAAGGACCTAGCAAAACTTACAAAGGCAAATAAAGCCCTAGCAGACTCTATGAAGGCTCCTTTAGATACAGCGATAAAAACGATAAAAGCTATAGGTCCTTTAAGTGTCAAGCAGAAAGAATACCTAGACATATTAGTAGAACAGCGTAGAATTCTTGATACCGGCGAGACCCTTACACAAAAGCAAATAGATGCTCTCAAGAATTTAGCTGAGGGCTTTGCAGAAACAGGACGAAAAGCAGGTTTTGTATTAGAGCAAGAGAAAGAGCTAAAGAAACAGTATACTGATGCACTTAATAGTATTAGTAAGTATTCTACTTCTGTTTCATCTTTACAAAAACTTTTAGAAGATCAGAAAACCACTTTAAAAGAATTAGCAGAAGCGAATGAAGGCGACCCTCTGCTTATTAAGGAAATAGATAAATCTACACAGCAGTTAAATAAATACTTAAAGGTTCTTGATGACATAGCTAGGGTAGAAATAAGAATTGCAAATGAAAAAATACAAAATCAAAGAGTATTTAATAAAGCTTTGCATACCGCTACTGCACTTCAGAAAGAAGATATAGCTCGAAGTCAGAAAATTGTAGCGAATAACCAAAAAATAGCTCTACTACAAAATGAGATTACTGTTGCCACGGAGCATGCCACAGATAAGGAAAAGCTAAAACTTGATGGGCTTAAGGCACAAGTATTAGTTTTGCAAGAGCAAAATGATCTAATTAGGGAACAACGAGACCTAAACTTTCAAATAAGGCAAGCAGGTGAACAGGCACTGGAAAAGAGTTTACAAAGTAATATAGCAGCAATTATGAAAGGCGAAGAAACGAGTTTAAAAGATGCTCTTTTAAATATTGCTAAAAGTGTTACTGATTCTATGATAGATGCATTTGCAAAAAATCTCACAGGGAAAATTATGAACGCTGTAGGATTTGAGACAGAGGCGCAGAAAAATGCAAGGTTACTTGAAAAAGCCCACAAAGCCGGGGGCCTAGAGGTACAAAAAAATATTACAAAAGGGGCTAAAGAAGTAAGTAAAGAGGCAGAAGCAATAGCTAAAGCTCTTGAAGACGGAACTAAAAAAGCTGGTGAAGCAATGACTAAGGCTTTAGATGACGCTGCTCAAAGGTTTGCTCAGGCAATTCGTGATGCTTGTGCATCTTGCACCTGTGCTGGTGCTGGTATGGAGGCTGGTATTGAAAAAACTCTGCCAGTGGCTCCAGACCTTCCGAGGGTTGAGTCAAGAATAGCTTCTTCTTCCTACATGGACCAGTTTAATGATGGTCCTCCAGGTAAATTATCATACATGGAAGGAGGCGAAGGTGACTTAGCGGGCTCAGCAGGGCACTTGAGTACCTTTGGTGATGGTGCAGGTGCAACTCCTGTACCTGTCGTATTGAAAGATTCCGCTGGAATGGACGTAGCCCTCCCCACTGCTGTTGATGCTGCACTAGGGGACGAAACAGGCGGGTTTAACAGCCTTAGAAGCGGTGATGGGACCACAGATATTCCATCAGGGGGCGGCCCTGGAGGTGAAGACCCCAAAGATAAAAATACTGAGGCATTAGAAAAGAATTCAGCTATGACTTTAAAAACTGCCATGGGACTTGGGATGGCAGTTACAGCATTAGCTGGAAATAGTAAAGCAGGGCAAGCATTGCAAAAAATAATGGCAGCAATCTATTTATTTGATCAGGTAAGGTTCGTATGGGAGAGAATGCGAGGAGCGAAGGAAGATATTGCTTTAGGTCAGTCCATTGGAGAAACTGTTATAAATACTACTGCTACGATGGGAAATACGGCAGCGCTCATGGGTAGTGGCGTTGGGGGGATCGCTGCAAAAGGCCTATATCCTCCTTTAGGATACGCAGCGGGCGGGGTTGCGAAAGGCCCAAAGGCAGGGTACCCTGCCATACTACATGGAAACGAAGCAGTAGTTCCTTTGCCGAATGGCAAAGATATACCTGTTACTTTCCCGAAAGGCGCTGGTGGAAGTGGAACACAAAATAATACCGTAGGAATTACTGTGAATATTGATAATCAAGGTCAGGCTTCAACTGATACGGAAAGCGATGACCAAGAAGCGGAAGCGCTTGGAGAAAGGCTCGCTTTTATTGTTCAAGAGGAATTAGTTAACCAGAAGCGTGCCGGGGGCCTACTTAGCCCATATGGAGCATCTTAATGTCTGATATAGGATTTCAAATTTCTGGTACAAATATAACTACAGCAACTATTCGTCCTGACAACGACTTAACACGAACTTCAAAACCAAAAGTTATTATATCAAAATTTGGGGATGGTTATGAGCAGCGTGGAACAGCGGGTATGAACCATATTCAGCAAACCTTTAAAGTAACAATGAAAAATAGAGAAAAATCTGTAGCAGATGATATTGTAAAGTTTTTTGAAGATAAGGGGGGAGTAACAAGCTTTGACTTTACCTTTCCAGATGCGAATAGCTCTACAAACGATAGTGATGGAAATGCTGTTTCAACAGTAAAAGTAGTCTGTGCTTCTTGGTCAATTCAGTATGCACATGGATCCCATTATAATGTAAATGGAAATTTTAGAAGAATATATGCCTCATGAGCAATTCAAATTTAATAGTAACAGATAGTCAATCTTTAGAGATAAGCAGCCCTTTAGTTGAGCTATATGAGCTTGAGTACGACTCTGCGACAACCCTTTATTTTCATCCTGGGTTAACTTCCTCGGTAAGAATTACTAAGTTGGATGGTGCTACAGCTACTTTAAATAGTTCTCAAAATGTATCTGTGGGTACAACTCTTATTTTTAAAGGGTTGAATACTTCCGGATCAGAAGTTTCCGTATCAAAAACTGTTTCAGGAGACAACCCGGCTACTAATACTATTACATTAAATTCCGCTTCTGATTTAAAAGTGGGTATGGTTATAACTGGGCCAGGAATAACAGATACAGACTATTCTCCAGTAGTATATGATGGAAATACTTATTACGCCCTTCCATTAGCAATGACCGATTTAACGATAAGTACTTCAGGAGTACATAATCGTCCTACACTAACGATTGGAAATGTAGAGTCTATTATTCGTAAAAGTTCCGTTTTTCAAAATGCAGAGGAGGGTGGAACGGCTGGTCTATCTTCTTTTAGTCTTGATAATTTAATTAGTAAAAGAATTACAAAAAGGCAGACACTTGAAAAATACTTAAGTATCGACCCTGCTGTAGTTAGTACTAAAGCAACTGTTGAGTTCCCAAAGCGTACTTATATCATTGATTCAATAAAACAACGAACCTCACAAGTAGTTGTGTTTGAATTAGCAAACCCGTTTGACTTAGAAGGGATTACATTACCTAATCGACAAGTGATTGGAAAATATTGTCCTTGGGTGTACCAAGGACTGTCTCTTGATACACCTTCAGGTGCCTGTTCTTGGAGTGCTAGTAGTTTAATAAATATTGATGACGACGGAACAGATAGAAAATACTATCCTTTCTTCACTGATCTTGATGAGCCTATTATTTGGAAGTATTTAATCCATAATTCTGCAAGTCCAGCTAATATTCTTAGCGGGAAAACACACTCAGGAAGTGCAGGGACCTCATATGCCGCAAATGCCTTAGTTGCACTTTCGGACGGCGGAGTATTTACTTATTGGAGGTCAGAAGCTGCTTCAAATACTACAGTCCCCTCTATAACTAACAGTTTATGGCAGAGGGTAAAACTTTATGAGCCTTTTGTATCGGGGCTGACTTATTCTGCAAATGATTATGTTATTCACCCAGTAACTAATGCGACGACAAAAGCCGACACTTCTTTTACTATTCTTTCTACAACTAGGATCTATAAGGCGGTAATAACTAGTAATACAGAGACTCCTTCCGACGTATCTAATTACTGGAAAAGAGGGGATGTATGTGGAAAACTATTGAATTCTTGCAAGGTACGATATCAATTTAAAACAGTAGGGGGAAGTAGCAGTGCTGACCATAATACAGTGCCAGGAACAGCTTTAGATACAAAACAAGCATTACCTTTTGGAGGATTCCCAGGTAGTCGTAAGATATAATGAATATTCATGAAATAAAAGAACATTTTGACAAAGAGTATCCACGAGAAGGGTGCGGGGTAATTGCAGTTGTAAAAGGTAAAAAACAGTGGTTCCCAGTAACTAATCTAGCTAAAGACAATGATGATTTTATAATGGATTCAGATGAATATATTCGACTCATGATTTCAACTGATATAATTGGAATTGTACATAACCATATAGATGGAAGTTCAGAGCCTGGAGAAACAGACATAGAAGCTTGTAATGCTTTAGGAATCCCCTATTATATTTTTAGTTATCCTGATATGGAACTAAAAATTGTAGAACCAGATAAGAATTTTACAGACTTATATGGAAGAGAATATAAGTTTGGGGTATCTGATTGTTTTGAAGCAATGAGAGACTATTTACATAAGAAGGAAATAAAAATACCTCCTAGAGCCCTATTCGAAGATAGTTGGTATACTAAGGGCTTGGACTACTTTTGTCCAGAAGTAATTAAGAACTGGGGAGGCCAAGAAATTAACTTGTCTGAACTACAAGAGAATGATGTACTAATTTTTAGAGTACAAGAAGAAATAAATAATCATTGTGGTGTTTATATTGGGAATGATATATTCTACCATCATGCAGTAAACAGGTTATCATGTAGGGAAAATTTATTCCCGTTTTGGCAGGAATATTTAGTAGGAGCTTATCGTTATGTTGCGTAAATTATACTTAGAGGGAGATATGGGTGAAAAATACGGAAGGATTGCTGAAGTAAAAGCAACCACTGTTCGTGAAGTAATACAGTATCTAGACGCAAACCATAGCGGACTAAAAAAGTACTTGTTAGATAAACATGATAAAAACATTGGTTTCACAATAAAAATTGCTGATGAGTATGTAGAAGACGACAAAGAACTATTATTACCCTTAGACAAAGGAGATATAATCATTACTCCGGTCCCTATAGGTTCTAGTGGTGCAATTAAAACTATACTTGGGATAATTCTTGTAATTGTTGGGTTCGTTGTTTCTCCATATGCCCCTTGGCTTGGAAAAGCACTTATAGGTATTGGTCTTAGCTTGGCGGCGTCTGGTATTGCAGAACTAATGGCACCTGACCCTGCAACAGATAATCAAGAAGAGAATAAAGAGGGGTATCTATTTCAAGGGGCAGAACAATCTATTCCAGAAGGTAATCCTGTGCCCGTCTTATACGGAGAATTACGTGTTCCAGGGCAGCCGGTTTCATTCAATTTACGAAATAGTTCAGAAGGGTTTCTATCAGGTACTTCAAATGCAGGTACTATGGCAACAACTACAGATTCCGAGGGAAACCTTTTCTTAGTTCCCGCATCTAGTGAGGTATAATTATGTTTAACTTTACTATTCCTGTAAACCCCCCCACTCCTGATCAACAGTCTCGGATGCCCTCTGATATTCAGGAAATTTCTATAACTGATTTAATTTCTGAGGGCCCTATTGAGGGCTTAGTTAATGCAGAATCCTCAGTTTACCTAGAAGGCGATCAATTATTTAATGTAGATAGAATTACAATAGAGGCTACTAAAGCTACAGATACAGGAAAGCCCCGTACTATTTCTTTTGCTGCCGCATCTTCTGAGGACCAACCTGTAACTGCATCAATGAAAGATTTCGCGGGTGCTACTGCATATTATAATGATTTAGAAGAAACTTATACTGATTCTCGTACGTATCGGTGGTTAACAGTTTTTGGAGTGTCTTCAAGTAGGGTAAAAATTGAAAGAATTAATACACGAGCTGTCAATGGGGCAGAATTCGTTACAACCATGGGGGATGTGAGAGTATGTGCAGTTAACTCCTCTGGGACTGAAAATACTTTCTTCTACCAGAGCCAGAAACCGGGTGTTAATGACCGTAATAATGTTTTTTATAATTTAAAACCTGTTTGTCGTATTGTACTTCCTTCAGGACAAACAATTAAAGGAAGCATAACAGGTTTATATGGAGATAACTATAACTCTGAAGTAACTTCGGGGAGGACAAAACGAGCCCAAATGAGGCCTTGGTCTACAGTAGTTAATGCAGTAGAGTGGGATGCGGATATTTTTGCAGATGATACAAATGAAGTATACGGAACTGTTTATATAGATAGAGTTTTAAAAATAGATATTCGTACTATTAGCTCAAATAATGTTATTTATATACCTAAACAAAGTGCTAACTTAACAATAACTGATAAGCCTTTTACTATAAGTGCCGAACAAAAACTTCTTGGAGTTGCTAACTCTGCAGGAAACCCTAGTAATACCCAGAAATACCCCGGTTCTACTGTCCAATTTAGAGTAGGAAATAGAAGTCAAGAACCCTTTACCCAAATAGCAGGAGTAGGAGTAGCCTCTTTCCCGATCACTCTTACACAAAGTCAAAACGAGACTTTCGATACTACAGCGGCGTGGCCCTCCGCAGCTGCAGTAGCAGTCGCTGGATACCCTAACATAGGTTCTTCAGTACCTACAGGGATGATTCAGAAAAATATAGTTTTTAGTAGTTCTTTTACAAGCGCACAAATCAATGAGATTGACAAAATAAAGATCCAACTTGAATTTCCTCAAGGACATTATCAGGTAAATGATGAAGGGACTGATGGTAGCTCAGGAGCGGCTTTTCATATTGAGTTACAAGGTTCTGAAAGTGGCGGGGCAAATCCAAGTGATTGGACTGCTATAGATGGGGGAGAATTTACTTATATTAAATACTTTGGGCTGCAAAAAACAGCCATTGCTTATGTCGTAGAAATTCCTGTACTAACTAATTTAAATATTATGGATATGCGCCTTCAAATTACTCGTCTAACCGAGGACGGGGGAACTTCAGGAACTAATACTGGGGGTAAATTGAGTGGCTCGCATTTAGTTCAAGGGGATACTGGCTTACAAGCAGTTATAAATACCTGTAAAATAGCACAAGTAATTGTAACTATTGACGAAAAATTAGAGTATCCTTATTCTGCTATGGCCGCTGTTCGATTTAGTTCGAAAAGCTTTCCTAGGCCTCCTAAGCGATCTTACCATGTAAGAGGCTTGAAGGTAAAAGTTCCTTCAAACTATACGCCAAGACATTTAACATCTACAGGAGTGGCCACATACACAGGAATATGGAATGGTGAATTTAGCGATGAAGGAACCTCCAATTCTAGTGGTTTAGATATAGCTACTTACTATACTGATAATCCTGCCTGGGTTTTTTATGATATATTAATAAATAACCGGTATGGTCTTGGGGATTTTTTACAAGCACAAGACATAAATAAATTTCAACTTTATAAAGTTGCAAAATATTGTGATGAGCTTGTTCCTACCTCTAATGGAGGAACGGAGCCTAGATTTACTGCAAATTTATATTTAACAAAAGCTGCTGCAGCTTATAAAGTTCTTAAAGACATGGCAACTATTTTTAGAGGGATTTTATATTGGCTTGATGGTGAAATGATTACAATACATGATGCTCCTGCTACCCCTATTTATAATTTTTCTCAGTCTAATATTCTTGAGGGCAGCCTTTCAACCCAGACTTCTAGTAGTAAATCCAGAGCTAATCAGTATACTGTTATTTGGAATAATCCTCTTTCTGCCTATAAGCAAGAAGCTTTAATAATTGAAGATAAACAAAATATAATTGATACTGGACGAATTATTAATAAAAAAGCAGTAGCTTTTGGCTGTACCTCGGAAGGACAAGCAATAAGATACGGTCGCTGGAAAGCT
>Ga0315331_10000551_pt1 | contig 26314 bp, 26 predicted proteins | sample M160m34915metaG_FD_203456 | JGI IMG/M metagenome (GOLD analysis project Ga0315331, IMG submission 203456) | Ammonia-oxidizing marine archaeal communities from Monterey Bay, California, United States - M1 60m 34915 | ecosystem: Environmental > Aquatic > Marine > Intertidal zone | place: USA...
GATATGACCACGACCTCCAGGATATCTCTGCAATCCAGGACGAAATCGCGCGAAGTGTCGCGACTGAGGTTGCTGGCACCGCGCCGCAGACCCAGCGGAAGGCCAATCGACCGATGCCGAATATTTATGCCTATGCCGCATATATTTACGGGCGCGCCAAACGCTTGCCGCCAACGCCCCAGAACTTAGCCGCCGCCCTCTCCAGCTTTGAAGAAGCCATTAAACGGGACCCGAAGTTTGCAGGCGGCTACGCCGGCACCGCCCAGGTCAAAACCCTAGCATATGGCGCGCCTGCGCTTGCAGAAGCGAGAGCACTCGCAAGCCTTGCCGAGAGTGAGGAGTTGGCACTGAAGGCGGTTGAGCTTGACCCAGAGTTCGGGCCTGGATGGGCGCTTTTGGCGATGTTCAGCTTGCCCGAGGGGAGTTTGAGGCAGCCCTTGTTGCCTCTGAGCATGCTGTTGTGCTGGCACCGAATGATCCACTGATGTTGGCTCATAGGGGTCGCATTTTGGGCTATGCAGGGCAGGTCAACGATGGGGTTGCAGCCGTTAAAGCTCCTATGCGGATGAGCCCGACGAGCTTGTCGATGCTCTTTATCCTTGGCGCTAACTATCGCGTGCTTGGGCAGTATGGAGATGCGATTCAGGCGCTGTTGGAACATCGTAAGCGCCTCGGTGGCAAGGTCGTGCCAGCGCCGTCTGAGCAACTGATTGCAGCGCTGGTTCAGGATGGTCAGGATGCAGCTGCTGAGGACCTCGCAGACCATGTTATGACCGCATATCCTACGTTCTCGGTTCGAGTTGCTAGCAGATACGCTTACCGGGACCCAATTGCGCAAGCCACCTTTCCGGCTGCTTTGCGGTGTGCTGATATCCCAGGCTAACGCTCTCTTGGCTTAGCGCCATAAAATGGCCGTTCTTGCCTGTGATACTGCTGAAATCGACAGCGGTTACGGATGCACTCTATGCGAGCGAGACCTTGGCCGATGCAGGTGCTTTGCGCCATTGGGCTGTGTCTTTTCGGTCTATTTGTTGTGCTCGTGGTTTACGGGATTGCGGCGATGGCGTTGAGCCGTATGCCCATGAATGCAAATTTCCAGGGACATCCCGGCGGCGTCCCTGTCGCAATTGTCGACAACGGTGTTCACGTGGACATTCCAACCCTTGTTGCTGGCCTGGATCATGACTGGCGTCGGGTTCTGCCCGTGGGCGCAGTGCCGGACAATGCGGAATGGCAAGGCTTTGGCTGGGGTTCCCGGGACTTTTATCTCAATACACCAACGTGGGATGATTTCAGTATTTGGAACGGCGCAAAGGCACTTGCTGGCATTGGGGGAACAACGGTCCGTGTGCAGTTCCGCGAGATATTGCTTGAAGCACCCAATGTCACCGTTATTCGGCTGGACCCTTTCCGCTTCGCCTTGCTCCGTCAGGCGGTCACGGCGGCGATGGTGTTCAATGCTGATGGTCGTGCGGCACCTATCCTGCATCCAGGCTATGGCGGTGATCTGTTTCTGGAGGCTCACGGTCGCTACAGCCCTATCCTGACATGCAACGAATGGGCGTCTCGCGTACTGGCGAAAGCTGGGGTTAGAACAGCCTATTGGTCGCCATTTCCCAACGGCGTCATCCCGCCTGCTGCGGAGTGAGTAGGTGGTCGCTGGCCTTGAAAGAAGCCCAGGGATAGACTCGTCGCACTTATCTAAAATTGGATGTAGCAGTTATGGCTATTTCACCTTCACGGACCGGATTTCAGGGCGTTTATCCAATTCTTTATGCGTTTTTGATGACGCAGGAAAGTTGGACAGGCAAGCAATGCGCGCCCAGGTGAATGGCTGCATCGCAGCGGGCGCTCATGGCATCGCGGTTATGGGTTTGGCGACTGAAGTCGGGAAATTGGACGAGCGTGAACGCAGCCGAATCCTGGCATGTGTCGGTGAGGATGTGGCGGGCCGCGTCCCGTTGGCCGTCACTGTCGGTGAGCCGAGCATTGATGGGCAGATTAAATTTGTGCGTGCAGCGGAAGAAGCCTGTGCTGATTGGTCCATCCTCCAGCCGCCAGCCATCATCGGCGCGCCGGAAGCTGAATATGTGCGCTTTTTTGGCAAGGTGGCCGATAAAGCTGGCATTCCGCTTGGCATCCAGAACGCGCCAGGGCTGATGGCGACGAGCCTGTCCAATGCTGCACTTCGGGATTTGAACGCCCACCACAGTAATGTCTGCCTGCTGAAAGGCGAGGGGCCCGCCATCTGCATCAAGCAGCTGATGGAGGATACGGCGGGTGCCTATGATATTTTCGGCGGCATGGCTGGCATTCAGTTCCCAGATACTTTGCGGGCGGGCGCTGTCGGCATGATCCCTGCGGCAGACCTGTTTGATCCCCAAACCAAGATATTTGAGCTTTTCCAGAAAGGTAGATGCCGCCAGCATCGCCAAGACAGAGCGCCTGCATCGGGAGTTACTGCCGTTGATCGTATTCATGATGACGTCTGTCGAGAATTGCGTCTGCTATGGCAAGCGCCTGCTGGCGGAACAACTGGGGCTGGGCATTGAAGCTGGCCATGGCCGCTCCCCCGCCCAACAGCCGACAGATTTCGGCATAGAGGTCATGCGCTATTGGGCCAGCTGCTTAGGGCCGCTGCCCAAGAGTGAGTAGTTCCCGGTCAACGGATGTCCAACGCTCCGATAAATATAAGGACGATCACAATGCCGAACGATCCCAGCACAAAGGCCTCATCCCGCGTTGTGCAGCCCGATGCTGGCCAAAGCTTCTGGCAACCCGTTCCCGCCAATGGCCATGTCGAGGTCAAGATTGTGGGTGGGGCCGAAAATGGTATGGCGGAATTTGATTGTGGCATGCAGGAAGTGGCACCCGGATGCTATGTCCGTGAACACGCCCATGACCGCAATGAGGAGCTGATCTTCGTCCATGAAGGCGAAGGCGAAGCCCTTGTGGATGGTGAGATGCACCCCATGCGCCCCGGCACGACGTTCTATCTCGCCAAAGACAGCCGCCACCTGTTCCGCAATACCGGCGACACGCCCATGCGCTTTTTCTGGACGCTCCTCCCCGGCGGCCTCTCCCCTTTCTTCGAAGCCATCGGCCGCGCCCGCACGGCTGGCGACGCCGCCCCCGCGGCATTCCCACGACCTGATGGTGTGGCGGCGATTGAGCAAAATACGGTGTTTGGGAAAGCAAAATAGAAAGCTGCAAAGGCTCTCTCACATCACCGTCGGCATCAGGAATTTGGACCGCGCATTCGCCTTCGACACACGTATTCTGGCACCACTGAACTACGTGCTGAAATTCCACGAGCCTGCGCAAAACTGGGCCGGATAGAAATTGCCGGATGCAGACCGCTCCCTTTTCATCATCACAGTTCCCGCAGATGGTGCCGCGCCGTCCGCCGGTAACGGCACCATGACCGCCTTCCCTGCCAAGGACCGCGGGACAGTGGATTTAGTGCATGTGGCAGCCTTGAAAGTGGGCGGCCAAGAAGAAGGGGCCCCGGCTTCCGCCCGCAATATCACGAGAACTATTATGGCGCATACTTCCGGGACTTGGATGGGAATAAACTATGCGTGGCGTGTCATGGGGCGGCGCAGGTATTAGTGGCGAAGTTGCCGCCCAATCGTCCTCTGCTACACCGCCAATGCAGGCACGACGCCAAGCTCCAGGAACAATCCTATGAGATGCGGCGTTGTTGGTGCGCCGTCCAGCAGTAACGACATCAGCCGTGCTAAACCGGCGATGAAAACGAGCGCTGTTAGCAGCCGGAACCGTTCGGTTTTGATCTGGATGTTGGGGATCGTCGTACAGGAAGCGCTGCCGACGTCTAGTAAGATGCCGGATATGTAGCGGAAATGGCTGTTTAGGTCTTTAATATCTGCCGGTCCGCCGAAGGCTGCGGGGCTGAGGATAACGCCGGATAGCCCGGCACTTATCGGCACGAGGCCGAGGATGGCGACGGCGATTTGTAACAGGCGCTTGCTCATAGAGCGGCACCAATGGAGCGGTGAGTGAGTTTCAAGCAAGCGGGCATAAAGATCGCGTCCAGGTTCGTTTCGAAGTCGGCAGCGGCGGTGACATCTGTGCTGGTTTTGTCGGGGTGTTCAGGCCCGGATGTCGTAAATTCTCTCGTGCCAGACGCGGGCTATACGGTTATAAAAGACTTGGCTTTCGGCGAAGGCCCGCGTCGGACTATGGATCTATACGTGCCGACCGGCGCTAAGGATGGCACCCCCACCGTAATTTTCTTCTATGGCGGCAGCTGGAAGGACGGGTCCAAGGACGATTATAAGTTCACCGGCCAGGCGTTGGCCTCGCGCGGGTATCAAGTCGCCGTGCCAGATTATCGATTATATCCAGAAGTGACGTTTCCGGATTTTCTGGAAGATTCCGCAGCCTCCGTCGCGTGGACGCTTGAGAATGCTGGCGGTCACGGCGTCGTCCCAGGCCCGGTCTATCTGGCGGGCCATTCTGCGGGCGCATACAATGCCGTGATGCTGACGATAGATGACCGATGGTTAGGCACACATGATCGCCGCCCCTGTGAAGCGATAGCAGGCACGGTAGGGCTGGCAGGGCCGTATGATTTCTTGCCGCTACAATCCGATAGCCTGAGGGCGATCTTCGGTCCAAAAGATAAGCGCGAACGCACCCAGCCGATCAATTACGTGAATGGCAATTCCCCGCCGCTGCTGCTGGCAAGCGGATTGGACGATAGTACCGTATCCCCACGCAATTCCCGCCTCATGGCTAAAAAGATGCAACAGAAGGGCGGCAGCGCTGTAACGCGGTACTATGGGGATATCGGCCATATTTGGCTGGTCGCCTCGCTCGCAGCACCCTTCCGTCATTTGGCCCCGGTGCTAGATGATATGTACGGCTTCTTCCAGCAACACCCGAAACCCAGAGGCTGCAATGGCTGACGATTTCCAATCCGCCCCTCTTCCACTGCCGCCTGCCGCACCGGTTACAGCCGGGCAGATGGCGCTGGCCAATGGTGCCAAGCTCTGGGCCTGGGATACGGGCGGGGAGGGCGCTGTTGTCCTGTTGGCGCATCCTGCGTCTGGCAATCATGCATCCTGGGGGTATCAGCAGCCGGTTTTGGCGGCGGCGGGGTATCGGGTGATTGGTTATTCCAGGCGGGGGTATGCTGGCTCAGATATCGGCCCAGCGGATGATCCAGGCAGCCAGGCCGGTGATATCGCAGCACTTCTAGATGTGTTGGCGGTTGACCGTGCCCATGTGCTGGGCTCTGCCGCTGGCGGGTCTACAGCACTTGATTTCGCGCTGGCTTATCCAGGTCGCACCCGCTCTGCGATCATAGCCTCCAGCCTAATGAGCATTCAGGAGCCGGACTACCAAGCCGCCTCATCCCGTGTACGCGGCCCCTGGTTCGATGGGCTGCCGGTGGACGCCCGCGAACTCAGCCCCAGCTACCGCGCTGGATGTCCGGATGGTGCTACTGCGTGGATGGATGTCAACGCGCTCAATACGTTAGGCGCGCCGAAGCAGCCACTCATGTCATCGATTACCTGGAATACGCTCGGTGCCATGACAACGCCGACGCTGCTGTTGACCGGCGACGCGGACCTCTACATGCCGCCTGCCATCCTCCGCACAATCGCCAAGCGCATGCCCCATGCCGAATGCCGGATCGCCCAAGACGTGGGCCACCCGATATTTTGGGAGCAGTCCGAATGGTTCAATGCGACCATTCTGGATTTTCTAGCGAGGAATCCTGGCTAGAGCAGACTAAATCAAGCTGGAGGGGCTACGGAAAGCCGCCCGACGACTCCGTGCTTTTCAATCAGTTTTCCAACAAAGCCGGATGCCTTTGTTTCTTCCACAAAATCTCGCAGGAACGCGGATGCGAGACTGTTACCTTTGGTCGTGCCGATGGCCTGCTGCACGGCGGAAAATTGGCCATCCAGAATGCGTGCGCCCGGAATGCGCTGCACGTCGTCGGTTAGGCGTGGGCGAAGGCCTGCAAGCACATCAATCTTTTGATCTTCGAAAAGCGCGAATGAAGCTTCGATGCCTTCAGCGCGGAACAATTCAGCCTGTTTGATGTTGCGGTCGAGCCAGAGGTCGTAGGCGCTGCGGGCTGAAACGGCGATGCGAATGCCAGGCTTGTCAACGTCTGCAATCTGTTGGATTGGGGAATCGCCACGCACCATGTAGGTCGACTGGATTTCGGCGTAGGCGGCCGAAAAGTCTATGGTTTGGGCGCGCTTCGGTTCAGCGCCAATATTGCCAATGTCCCAAATGTTTTTGCCAGCCGTGTCCGCAATTTCGCCGGGCGTTGCCATTGGCACATATTGCACAGGCACGCCAAGCCGTCGGGCGACTTCCGCTGCCATATCAGGGGATACGCCGACGGGATCGCCATTGGCAGCTTTGTCAGTGACGAGGAGAAAATTGCCAAGATTAATGGCAGCGCGAAGAACGCCGGTTGGTGCCAGTTCGGCAACGAAATCAGCTTGGTTCATGGGACTATCCAGACGGTCAGAGTAAGGTTGGGAGGGAGTTTAACGGGACTCGTCCGATTGCGCGACATCCCGCAAGCGGTCAATCGCAGCGATGCCAGGGAACAGCCTGACCCAAAGCAATGTCACACCGCAAGTCATGACCCCGCCTGCCAGCACAGCGGGTACAACGCCAATTGCCGCCGCCATCATTCCTGCCCGGAAATCGCCGAGTTCGTTGGAAGCATTGATCGAGACCGAATTAACCGCACTCACCCGTCCACGCATGGCGTCCGGCGTCGCAACCTGGGTCAGCGTTTGGCGCACATAAACGCTGACCATATCTGCAGCGCCGTAAACCGCGAGGGCCAGTAGTGACAGCCAGAAGACTTCTGACAGGCTGAAAACGATGATCGAAAGCCCGAACACACCGAGTGCCGCAAACATTGCAACCCCCATATGCCGGGGTGCGGCCAATTGCGCTAACGCAAGCCCAACAATGAGCGAGCCGACGCCCGGCATCGCGCGCATCAATCCAAGCCCATCGGGGCCAACTTTCAAGATGTCCTGGGCGTAGATCGTCAAAATTGCCATGACGCCACCGAAAAGCACCGCCATCAGGTCAATTGAGATTGCGCCCAGTACGACCTTTGTGCGCCAAATATAGCTGAACCCTGCCGTGATCGAAGCCAAGGTTACGCGTTCTGGCGCAGCCGCAGGATGGCGATGGCGGATCATCAATGCAGTTATGGCGGACATGGCGAACACCGCCAGGATCACCCAATAAACGCCGTCTCCCGCATAAGCGATCAGCACTCCAGCAATCGCTGGCCCGCCCAATTGCGCGGCTTTGCTTGAAGACCCGGACCACGCAATGGCATTTGGAAACTGAGCTGCTGGAACAAGTGCCGGCAAGATCGCCTGGGAAGCTGTGTGATAGAATGCCCGCGCCACGCCGTGGACGACCAGCAGCGCCAGAATAACATTCATGCTGGCCGCACTACTTGCCAGCAGCGCCATCAATGCGGCCGTGACAATAGCGTGGATGGCATTGCTGGTGCTTAGGATGATGCGTCGATCAATCCGGTCAGCGGCAATGCCAGCGAGCAGAAACAGCAGAAGTGCCGGGGCGAACTGCGCCAGGCCGATATAGCCAATATCCATGGGATTGCCGGTCAGCAGATAGACATACCAAAGCACCGCTGTCGTCAGCGCTTGGAGGCCGAACACATTGCCGGTTCGGGTTGCCACGAATAGCAGGAAATCGTGATTTTTGAGGAGGGGCGTATCGGCCTCACCCATTAGCTGCGGGGCGCCAACGGATTGTGCTGCATGTCGATACCCAACCAGAGGCTCCGCCCAATGCGGCGCGCAAGCGTGTTAAAGATATCCGGTTTTTCATCGCCAAGCTCATGGCGCGCAGTGTCTTCAACCAGGTCCAGCCACCGGGCGAAATCGCTTTCCTCAATTTCAGGAATGCCGAGATGCACTTGTAGCGGGTTCCCCTTATAGGTCCGCTCCCGCACCATAACGTTTGCCCAGAAATCACCGATGGTCGCCATGTGCTTGGCTCAGATCGCATCAGACGTGCCGATGCGGCCTTCAAAGATCGGACCAAGGCGGGTGTCGGCACGAACGCGGGGATAGAATGCGCCGATCAGTTGCGCGATGTCATCCCGCGTTATCCTAGCTTTCGGGCTATTGACCATGTTCATTGGGTTGTCTCTCAGAACGAGTTTTGACCATTTTATTATGCGCGCTAGGGCCGCCCTATTGGAAGGACGCCGTTGTCGCATCGAATTCCCTGCTCTGTCGTGGGGAAGGTTCCATTGCTACTCTTCGGGCATGAAAAACGCACAGGTTTTAGGGATCGGCGTATGAGCGTTCGGGTTGGCGTCGATATCGGCGGGACATTTACGGATTTCTGCGTTTATGACGACGCCACGGGCGTCATGCAGACATTCAAGACGTTTTCCACGCCAACCACCCCTGGTGCGGAAGTGATGAATGGTGTTGCGGAACTGGAGCGCCGGTTTGGCCATCCGCCAGCTGACATCAGCTATTTCACCCATGGCACGACAGTCGGCGTGAATACTGTCATCCAGCGGCGCGGGGCGGTGCTCGCGCTGTTCACAACACGGGAATTTGAAGACGTTCTGGTAGTCGCGCGCCTTAAAACGCCAGACCCTTATGACCTTTTCTCCGAACGCCCGGCCCCGCTCGCGCCACGTGAGCGCGTGTATGGCCTTTCAGAACGCACACTGAAAGACGGGTCAATCGAAACGCAGGTTGATCCAGCTGATGTCGCTCGCGCCGTTACTCAAGCCAAGGTTGCTGGTGCGGAAACAATCGTAGTGGCGCTGCTGCACGCTTATGCCAATCCGGCGAATGAATGGGCTGTGCGCAATGCAATCCTGGCTACAGCACCTGAAATGACTGTGACGCTTTCATCGGATGTCTGGCCTGTCATCCGGGAATATGAGCGGACGGTGACGGCGACAGTCGCTGGATATGTGCAGCAGCAGGTGGCGAACTATATCGCCTCCCTGCAACAGGCGCTGAAAGATGCTGGCGTTCAAGCGGAGCCGATGGTCACTAAGTCCAACGGTGGCGTTATGACCGCGGAGCTTGGCAAGACAGACCCCATTGCGACACTGCTATCCGGCACTGCATCTGGCGTCATTGGTGCGGCAGACGTAGCGGCCCGGATCGGTGCGGTAGACGTATTGAGCTTTGATGTAGGCGGCACCTCTGCCGATGTGGCCGTTATCCATGGCGGTGCACCCGCTTTTGGCGTTGGCGAGATGGTCGGTGAGTTTCCCATATATGTGCCGACCGTATCCGTCACATCTATCGGCGAAGGTGGGGGATCTATCGCCTGGGTGGATGATTTTGGCGTCCTCAAAGTCGGCCCTGAAAGTGCAGGATCGACGCCAGGTCCAGCCTGTTATGACCGGGGCGGCGTGCACCCAACGATTACAGATGCCTTCGCCGTGCTTGGCCTGCTAGGTGCGGGCGAATTGGGCTACGGCACGGTTTCCCTGGATAAAGCCGCCGCTGAGCGTGCTGTCCTCACATTATCCGAACCGCTTGGATTGTCCGTGCAGGAGACGGCGGAGAGCATTATCCAGGTGTCGATCTCTGGCATGTATTTGGAAATATCAAAGCTGATGTCTCGCCATGGCGCAGACCCGCGCGGGTTTTCCCTGCTGGCGTTCGGCGGCGCTGGGCCAATGACCGGCTGCTTGCTCGCCCGGGACCTTGGGCTGGCGCAAGTGATTGTGCCGCTAACGCCAGGCGTTCTTTCTGCTTATGGCGGCTTGATCGCCGACATTCGCAACGATTTCATCCGCACGGCATTTGTTGATCTGGATGAGGCGGGCCTCAAAGCGCTCGATGGTTATGCAGCAGAATTGGAAGGGCAGGCGCTGCATTGGCTGAGGGAGGAACAGGGCTTCCAAGGTGAGGCGCGATTGGTTTGGACGGCGGAGATGCGCTATCGCGGCCAATCCTACGAGATCGAAACCCTAGTCAATCGGGCGGATATTGCAGCCGGCGCTCTGGCACCATTGGGTGTGGCTTTCCATCGGGAACACGAGCGGGTCTATGACCATGCGGACCCGGATGCGCCTGTGCAGATCGTCAATCTCCGCCTCGTGGTTAGCGGCAGTGTGCCGAAGCCGGAATTCACTGAAAGCCCTGCTGCCAGCAGCCCGCCGTGGCCACTTGGTGAGGCAGAGGTTTATCTGGATGGTCAGACACGCACAGCACAGATTTTCGCGCGTGCAAACTTGGCACCCGGCCACTCCTTCAGCGGCATGGCGATCATTACCCAGGATGACTGCACGACCATTGTTCCGCCCGGCCAGAGGGTGCGGGTAGACGGTTGGGGTAACCTACTGATCGAGGCGGAGGGCTAAGTTATGGCAATCGATAAAGTCACGCTGGAAATTCTGAAAAATCACACCCGCGCTGCTGCTGAAAGCATGGCGTTCACACTGTATCGCACCGCGCACTCGACCTTTGTGAAGGAAACGGAGGATTTTACGACTGGCCTCGTAACACCCGATGGTGAGACCTTTGCGACACCGACAGAGCTTGGTGCCACTTGGTTCGTGAACCTGAACTATGGCGGCGCAATCAAGATGATAGAGGACTATCAGCCCGGCGATATCTGCATGACGAATGACCCCTATTCCGGGTTTGTCTGCACCCATTCGCCAGATATGCACATCTGGAAGCCGATTTTCTATGAAGGGGAGATCGTCGCGTTTTCTGTGGGCCATATCCACAATACAGATGTTGGCGGTGCGGTCCCCGCCAGCCTCTCCCGCACACTGACGGAGGTTTATCAGGAAGGCATCCGCATTCCGCCCGCTAAGATTATGCAAGCGGGCGAGTTGAATAAGCAGGTGCTGGATATCTTCCTGGCCAATGTCCGCGCGCCTGACCAGAACTGGGGTGATCTCAAAGCCCAAATCGCCGCCTGCAACACCGGCGATCGCAAAGTGTTGGAGATGATCGAGCGCTTCGGCATCGACGTGTTTCGTGAAGGCATGGGCGATCTGCTTGATTATGCAGAGGCCCAGGCGCGACGGATTGTCAGCGATCTGCCCGATGGCCGCTATCCCTTCGCCGACTTTATGGATGAGGACGCCGTTGGAGGCTGGCCGTGCCGTCTCATGCTGACATTGATTATTGAAGGCGACTCCCTGGTCTTTGATTTCACAGGCTCCGACCCGCAGCTTGAAAGCTCGCTGAATATGCCCACGGGCGGCGATGAGCGGCACACGCTGCTGATGACCGGCCTTACATATGTCCTCTATTCGCTCGATCCATCGCTGTATCTGAACGCAGGTATCGCGCGGATATGCCGGTGTATTCTACCTTCCGGGACGATCATGAACCCGGTATTCCCAGCGGCAGTTGGCATGCGCACATTGTCCTGCAGCCGATTGCAGGGATTGATCATCGGTGCCTTTGCGCCTGCAGCGCCGGATAGGCTTGCGGGAGCACCTGCATCTGGCGGACCGATAATGAACGTCAACACCATCGACAACCGCACAGGCCGGCGGATCATGGCCGCCATCAACCCGATGACTGGTGGTGGTGGTGGTCGTGCAGTGGCGGACGGTATGGACGGGTCTGGCGCAAATCAGGGTTTCCTCAAAAATACACCGGTTGAGGTAAATGAGGTCGAGGCTGGCATTAAAGTGCTGCGCTATGGCTTGGCGCAGAATTCTGCAGGGCCAGGCCAGCATCGGGGTGGGCTTGGGACGGAAATGGTGTTCCAGGCGTTCTCACCCAACACCAAAGTAACTGCTCGCAACAGGGACCGGACACGTTTCACTGGGTGGGGCATTGCTGAAGGGTTGGCGGGCGGTGCCTCTAAGTTCCTAATGAACCCCGGCACGAACCAGGAAGTGAATTTGGGAAACACGGACATCCTATCGATGGGGCCGGGTGATATTCTCCACGTCTCCAGTGGCGGGGCAGGCGGGTGGGGCGATCCGTTCAAGCGTGATCCGGCGGCGGTGCTGCTGGATGTTCAACGTGGTTGGGCGACACAGGATCATGCACGGGAAAGCTATGGCGTTATCATCGTCGATGGGGCCATTGATCTGGCGGCGACTGCAAGCGAACGGACCACTCGCGCAACGGTGCCAAGCGATGCGTTCTATGACCTTGGCCCGGAGCGGACGGCGTTCGAAAACGTCTGGACAGATGCTAATTATGACGCGCTGACGGAACAATTGGCCACGCTGCCCGTCCACTGGCGCTATTACGCTAAGCATCGCATCTTTGCCGCTATCGATGCCATGCCTGCGGACGCACGGACCGGCGATGGCTCAGATATCCGGCAGGTATTTGATGCGATCGCGGATGAATTCCCAGAACTTCGCGCTGCCGCTGCCGGTTTGTAATTCCGGCGCTGCACGCCAATACTAACGCTGCAACCTAAATGGAGGGTCCTTGGATGGAGCCAATCAGATATGTGGATGCGCTGAACAATAAGTACGGCGCAATGGGCTTCCCAGCCTATAAATGGAGCGAGAATGAAACCGCACCTTGGACAACGCTGACCAAGCCGCTTTCAGAATGCACAGTGGCGCTGCTAGTCAGCGGCGGCATTTCTCATTGCACAGCACCTGCGTTTGATCCGGACGCCCGCAATGATCATCGCGTGGATGCTGTCGATCCAGATGAGCCGACGGACGGCTATCAGATTCACGATAGCTACTATGACCATAGCGATGCGGGCCGCGACTTGAACTGCATCTTTCCAATCGATCGCTTGCGTGAATTGGCGGACGCGGGTGAGATCGGCGCTGTCGCTGCCCGGCACTGGAGTGGCTTTATGGGCCGCACCTATGACCGGAGCCGCCTGACTGCAGAGTCGGCCCCGGCTTTTGCTGAAAACCTGAAGCAAGATGGCGTTGATCTTCTCATAGCCGTGCCTGCTTGACCGCTCGATCACCAGACCGTGGGTCTGGTCGCGCGCGTCGTTGAACAACTTGGCATCCCGACCGTCAATGTCTCAACTGGACGGGACATAACTGCGCTGGTGCGCCCACCGCGTAGCCTTTTCATCAACGTCCCGATGGGCAACACCTTTGGGCGTCCGGGCGATGCGGATGGCCAGCGGGATACTCTACGCAAGGCCCTGAACTTTGCTGAGACAGCAGATGAGCCGGGCGTACTGGTTGATCTGCCCGTCGCCTGGGATGAACCGTTCGAGTACTTCACCGGCGAAGCCACACCTGAGGCGATTGCTAAGCAAAAAAAGAAATAGGGATATGGGGGTATTCGCCGCTGATTGAAAGCGCGGCTACACCCCTCACCCAACCTCCCTCCCCCCGTTGGGGTGAGAGGAGTTAAAGAGTAGTTGTCTCCACGCATTCTCCCCGGCGACACGCCCGTTGTTGCCAGTGCGCTCGCGTGGATCGTATGCTCTGTCGAGCAGCGGCATATCGCGGGCGACCACACCCTTTTCATTGCTCATGTGGATGAGTTTTCAAAATCTGCAGGCGCACCGTTGCTGTTTTTTGGCGGCCAATACCGGTCCCTGAGTGAAGGAGCGCTCTCTCAATGAGCCAACCAATTAGGAATGCCGCAGAACACATGGCCAGCCTGAAAGATGGCCGGGCTGTATATTTGGATGGCAAAAAGGTTGATGACGTCACCACGCACCCAGCGTTTGCTAACGCGGTGCAGTCCGCAGCGAACTTGTATGAGTTCCAATCTCGGCCTGAAAACGCTGAGATGATGACGTTTGAATCTCCAAAGACCGGTCGCCGCGTCAACCGTGCCTGGCAGATGCCGACGACATATCAGGAGCTTGTGACCCGCCGGAAAGCGCTCGTCGCTTGGGCAGAGCAGAGCGGTGGATTCATGGGCCGTTCACCAGACCATCTAGCGTCTGCCGTGACGGGTCAGCTCATGGGCCTGAAGATGTTTGAGGAGAATGACCCCAAGCGCGCAGCAGCCTATTGGAATTATTATGAAACGGCGCGGGACGAAGATCGCTACTTGACATACGTCATCATCAACCCGCAGGTAGACCGCGCGAAAGCTGCCAGTGAGTTGCAAGACGATCCGATGATGAAGATCGTCGATGAGGATTCAGAGGGCGTGACCGTGCGCGGTGCCAAAATGCTCGGCACCAGTTCGATCATGGCAAATGACGTATTCGTCGCCCATCTGCAGCCCCTCCGCCCAACTGAGGCCGATTACGCCATCAGCTTCTCGATCCCTATGGGAACGAAAGGCCTGAAGGTGCTGTCCCGCAAGTCCTACGAGCAGCATGCGGTTTCTGAATTCGATAACCCGCTCGCGACCCGTTATGACGAAAACGATGCGCTGGTCTATTTCGATAACGTCAAAGTGCCCTGGGACCTGATCTTTGTGCATCGCGATCCCGAAATGTGCCGCCGTCAGTTCCATGATACGCCAGGCCACATCTATCAGAACTACCAAGCGCAGATTCGGCTCTCGGTGAAGATGAAATTCCTGGTAGGCTTGGCACGGGAGATTTGTGAGACCATCGGTACAGCAAAAATGCCGCCAGTGGCCGAGCAGTTAGGTAGGCTGGCCGCAGAGGCTGCCATCATCGAAAACCTGCTCTATGGCATGGAAGCCAATGGCAGTATGCACGGCGACTATTATGTGCCGGACAGGCACGCCGTCTATGCAGCACAAACCATGACCCAAGGTATGTATCCGCAGTTCATCACCACGATGCGGGAACTGGCTGGCGGTGCGCTAATCATGCTGCCGTCGTCTGCTGCAGATTATAGCGATCCAGAGCTATCGGCGCTTTTCTCTGCCGTGCAGATCGCAGCCGATGGGCGAACACCTGTTGAACGTGTGAAGCTTATGAAACTTGCATGGGATGCCATTGGCTCTGAATTCGCGAGCCGCCACACGCAGTATGAAATGTTCTATGCCGGTGCCCAGTTCGTCACACGCGGCCATAGCTTCCGCACATATGATTGGGCCAAAGCCAAGTCCCTAATCTCAACGATTTCGGACCGCTACGACCTTGCGAGCTCATTGGCGGGTGCAAAGCAAGCAGCTGAGTAGCCGGAGATATCCTCTGGGTCTGACTGTTGGCGCAGTCTTGCGCTAGGCTGATAGTGACGTGGTCATCAATCAGGCCATGGACAACGGAGGGCCCAAAGCATGCAGTTCGGTGTAAGTTGCGGATATATAAATGACCTTGGGTTTGTAACCCACGCAGAAAAGCTGGGTTACGACTTCGCGTGGTTCCCCGACTCGCCGCTTATGAGGTCTAACATCTGGGCGATGATGGCGATTGCGGCGCAGCAGACGCAGCGGATTCGGCTAGGCACTGGGCTTGCGATCCCCGGCCTTAGGCTGGCACCAGTCGCGGCTAACGGAATCGCCACGATCAATCGGCTTGCACCTGGGCGCGTGTTTTTCGGGAGCGGTACTGGCAACACTGCAATGCGCACTATGGGACAACGTCCCGCGCGCGTGGCTGAATTCAAGGAATATCTCCGCGTTGTGCGCGCCTTGCTTGCGGGAGAAGAGGCCAAGTACACGCTGAATGGGGCTACCCATAGTGTGCGGTTTCAGAATACGCATCTGAATTATATAGATTTGGACCATAAGGTTCCGATGATGGTGGGTGGTTTCGGCCCGCGTGCTCAAGGCCTCGCGGGTGAATTGGGCGACGGTGTCGTTACAGGCATTCCACGTGGTGGGTCCATCGCGAACGTGCGTTCAAATGTGGAGCGTGGCGCCAAAGCGGCAGGGCGCACCTTGGAAGGGTTTGAGACCTACGCCCTCGCCAATCTCCTCATGTTGGAAGAAGGGGAAACGCTAACGTCTGAGCGCGTTATTCAGGATTGTGGGCCAGCGATCATGGCAAACGTCCATTACCTTGTGGATTTCGTGCGCGAGACTGGCAGCGCCCCGCCAGATTATGTCCAACCTATTTGGGACGACTACATGAAGTTCCACATGTCCCGCGATGAAACCACCCGCCACATGAAGCTGCACGAAAGCCATTACAGCTATCTTGATCCGGATGAAGCGCGCTTCATTACGCCGGAAATCATTCGGAATTTCTGTATCGCTGGCCGTCCGAACGATATCGTCAATCAACTGCATGGCCTGGAAGAGGAGGGCCTGACGGGAATCGTGTTCAGCCTGCCAGCAGATTCCGCCTTCCGCCTCACGGAAGACTTTGCTTGCAACGTCATCGCGAATATCTAGCCTAATCTGGCTTCTTTAGCCGTTCCCGATGCCCGATATAGAGGCCACAGAGGATGATTAGCGCGGCACCCGCCCAGGTAGTGGATCGCGGGATATCGCCAAAGACAAGGAAACCCAGCAGCGTCACGCCGACAAGCTCGCAATAAAAGAACGGCGACACTACGGAGGCAGGTGCGCGAGCATAGGCCTTCACTACGAGATAATGGCGGATGCCGCCGAGCAACCCGATCGCTGCAAATGCGCCCCATACGACCCAGTCGCCGGGCCCTGGTGGCACATAGTTCCAGGGTGCCACCAGCAGGCCAGACACAAGGCCAACCAGAACTGTATAGAATGACGATGTGGCCTCGCTGTCGGAGCCTGCGCCCAGCCGGGTCAATATCTGATAGATCGCAAACAAGAAGGCCGCCCCCAGCAGCAATAGATATTCAACTTGGAACCCACCGCCGCCCGGTTGAATCACGATGAGTGCGCCTGTGAACCCTAGGATTACGGCGGCCCAGCGATGCAGCCCCACCTTTTCCCGCAGCATCGGGATCGACAGGATCACCACAAACACCGGGGCCGTGAAGTTAATCGCGCCCGCCGTCGCTAATGGCACAGCGCTGACAGCAGAAATCCATAGCATTGTCGATCCGAACAACAGCACTGAACGGGCGAGATGCAGCCAAGGCCTGTTCGCTCGGAACATGCTGACACCATGTTGCGGTAGGAAAAACAGCAGCATCCAGAAGGCATGGCCAATGGATCTAAACAGGATGATCTGGAAAACAGGGAAGTCGCCCGCCAGAAATTTCGTCGCCGTTTGGGTGAGTGGCGCGAAGATGATGGAAGACAGCAGAATGAACACAATGCCGAGCCCGATGGCGTTGGTTCTTAAAGAACCGGTCATGCCATTTGATCAGCGCGGTCTTGCTCGATAAGGGCCTTGCTGCGGGCCTCTGGAGGGCCGAAGCCGCCGCCGCCTGGCAATTCCAGTACGATGACATCGCCTTTGTTGAGATGAAACGGAACACCGCCTTCGACGTCTCTGCCATTCACTAATATCCGTTCCAAGCTGCCGTTAGCGCCGCCATTCCGTCCAACTGGTGGGTGCTTTAATCGCTGTGACAGAACGGAAAGTGTGACGGGGCGGTCGCTCACGATCTCCATCGCTACACGCTGGCCGAGCCCACCGCGGAATTGTCCGGCACCACCTGATCCGGCCAAGAAGGATTTGTCAAGAATGCGGACAGGTGCCGCGCGCTCAAGCACTTCGGTTGGTGTGTTTGATACATTGGTCGGAAAGCTGAGTGCGGAGACGCCATCCCCACTTGGACGCCCGCCCAGACCGCCATTAAAGAAAATGATTGTTGAAAACGGTGTCTCGCCATTCCATCCAGACATAGCAAACCCGTGCAAGGGAACGCCGCTTTCTGCAGGGGTTCGGTCCGGTAAGGCCTTGGCCAGCGCGTTGAATACGGCAGAGGTACAGTAATGACCGACCGTTGCCCGCGCTTCCACGGCAGCAGGATAACTCGGGTTCAGAAAACTGCCTTCTGGTGCAGTGATCGTAATGGGGTGAAAAGCGCCCTCATTGTTGGGAATATCTGGGGACAACACGGATTTCAGAGCATAGCTCGAATAGGCGCTGGTATAGCCCAGCACTGAATTCAGGGGTGACCTGTTCTGCGGTGAACTCCCTGCAAAATCGACAGAAAGCTCATCCCCACGCACGTCTATTCGGCATTGCATGACGAGTGGGGCGGTCGTGTCGAAGCTATCGATGTGGGTGCTCGCCTGATACACACCGTCTGGAATGTCAGAAATCGCCTTTCGCATAGCGGTCTCAGTCAGGTCGATGATCTTGTTGCCGAAGCCCATCAGGTCAGGCAGGCCATATTCAGCCAGCAAGCCGGATACGCCCTCTGTCATGCGGGTGCAGGCACCGACCATGGCGTGAATGTCACCGCAGACTTCGTCTGGCACGCGGACATTCTGGCGGATGATCTCAAATAACGTTTCGTCCGCCTGGCCCTGGTCGTAGAGCTTCAGGATTGGGATCTGCAGCCCTTCCTCATAGATATCCTTGTTATCGGGTGCGCGCCGACGCCCGCCAATATCTGCCATGTGTGCGATGGCACCTGCGAAGCCGACCAATGTATCGCCCAGGAAAATTGGTGCTGCCAATGTTAGGTCTGGCAGGTGACCAGTGCCGATCCAGGGATCATTCGAAATAATGACATCCCCGGGCTTGAGCGTTTCAGGCGGGAATTTCTGTAAGAAGGCCCGCACGGACATGGGCAAAGTGCCGATGAAGGACGGGATCGACCGGGTTGCCTGGGCGACGGATTGGCCATCGGGTGCGAGTACCATGCAGCTATAATCATGAGATTCGCGAACCACTGTCGAGAACGAGGCACGGTGCAGCGTCAACGCGGCCTCGTCAATGGCGGAAATCAGGCGGGTCCAAAGCACCTCGACTGTGATCGGGTCGAGCGTTGTTGCGGGCGGTATCAATTGGGACATGAAACTACCCTTCAAACTCAATGACGATATTGGCGGCAGCGTCCCGGTGGAAGCTGGCGTCTGGTCCAACAATGATGGTGGTTTCGCGTTCTTCAATCACGGCGGGGCCGGGCATGACCTTGCCAGGCGTCAAACGATATCGGTCATAGACGGGCGTATCGCGGTAGCCTTCGGCACCATCGAAACAGACTGGACGGCTGCCTTTTAGTGCATCTGCATCTTCTGAATTCGGTTCAGCGGCGAAGTAGAGCTCAGTGCGCGGTTCCAATACCCGAGCGCGCAACCCAACGACCTCCAACGGTACGTCTGGCGGTGCGTGACCGTAAACGCCCTGGTAGATGTCTGCGAAATCTGCATGAAGGGCAGGGAGGGAAATTGCATCGCCATCAGGAATAGCCACGGTGACGGCATAGCCCTGGCCTTGGCAACGCAGGTCCATGGACCGCTGCATGATGATTTCACGGCTATCGCCCACCAGCTTGGCCAACGAGGCCTCGCCCGAATGGCGCATTTGTGAAAATGCGGCGTGAACGGCGGTCCAGTCCATGGAAGCGAGCGGCGCGAAATGGGGTGTGACTAGGTCAACGGCTGGCGGTGCCGCCAAACACCCGATTGCGGACGCAACGCCAGCGCCATAAGGGCAAATCAGGCGCTTCAGGCCAAGCTTGCGCGCCAACGCAAAGGCGTGCACTGGTCCGGCACCACCGAAAGCGATCATGGCGAAGTTGCGGAGATCGACGCCTTTCTCCGCAGCATGGGCGCGCGTGGCGGCAACCATGCTCTCATTGACGATGTTATGAACGCCCCACGCGACTTGCTCCACTGACATAGAAAGCGGCGTTGCGACATCCTTCGCGAGCGCGTCCTTGGCTGCAGCAACATCCAACGTCATTGCGCCGCCAAGGAAATGGTCTGGATCAAGGTATCCCAGTACAAGGTCGGCATCCGTCACCGTCGGGTGCTCGCCGCCTTGGCCATAGCACACTGGCCCTGGCGCAGCGCCAGCAGATTGCGGTCCGACTTTCAAAAGCCCAAGGTCATTCACATAGGCGATAGAACCACCGCCAGCACCAATTTCCAGCAATTCGATCGCGGATATTTGCAATGGGTATCCACTGCCACGCTTGAAACGATGGACATGGCCGACCTCGAACTCATGGGTTAGTTCTGGATCGCCATTGCGGATGATGGATATCTTGGCCGTGGTACCGCCCATATCGAAGGCAATCGCGTCGGGCTGGACTAACGCTCGGCGGGCAAAATGCGCGGCAGCAATGGCGCCAGCGGCAGGCCCGGATTCAATCATACGAACGGGATGGTTTTCCGCCACATCGGTCGCTGTCCCGATGCCGCCATGGGATAGCATCATTGAGGCTTCAAGTGGCGTGCCGAGGGCCTTTAGGCCCGCATTCAGGCGGCCCACATATGTTTGCACCAACGGCTTTACATAGGCGTCAACGACTGTCGTGGAGACCCGTTCATACTCGCGGATTTCGGCCGACACTTCAGAAGACACGCTGATGGATAGATTGGGGAACAGCCGCTTTGCGATGGCTGCCGTTTTTAGCTCATGGTCAGGGTGAGCATAGCCGTGCAGTAAGCAGATGGCGAGGGACTGAATGTCTTCATCCTCAACTAAGCGCCGGACATTGGCTTCAACCTCTGCCACATCCAAGGGGGTTAGAACGTCTCCGTCAAAGGTGATCCGTTCGCTGACCTCCATCCGGCGCCGCCGGGGTGCCAAAGGGGGCGGCATGCGGATGCCTAGGTCGTAAATATCGTAGCGAGATTCGCGGCCCATTTCTAAAACATCGCGAAAGCCTGCGGTTGCGATGAGACCCGTGCGGGCACCCTTGCCCTCTAACACGGCGTTGGTTGCGACAGTTGTCGCATGGACAACATCGCGCACGGCGGAAGGAGGTGAGTCGGTGCGTTCAAGTGTTTCCGCGACACCGGTGAGTGAGCCGCGTGAGGGATCATCCGGCGTGCTGAGGACTTTGGCGAACCAAAGCTTGCCGCGCTGATCATCGATCAACACAACGTCTGTAAATGTGCCGCCGACATCAATTGCGAGTCGGAAAGTAGGTTGGGACATTGAATGGGTCCACGGCTTAGCCCCAAGTACGGGCGGGATCAGATCAGTCATTGAACCATAGCCAACATGGTTGTGGATACGGGCAATCCTGCCAATACTAGTAGATACGCTGGATGCATTGCGTCTTGGCCGGTCAATTACGCAGGAGAATCCATGCCCCCACCCTTATCGAAATTTGCGCAATCAGCAGGCGGTTCCGTCGTTGTCGGCATGCGCCTGCTGGCCGACGCTGTTGAAGCGCGGGGTGTAAGCGTTATTGATTTTGGCATTGGTGAGCCAGATTTTGATGCGCCAGAGCCCGTCAAGGAAGCCGCCATCAGGGCCATTCAGGATGGCAATGGAACCTATGTTGACCCTCGCGGCCTGCGGGAATTGCGTGAGGAAATCGCAGCGTTTGAAGGCAGTCGACATGGCCTGGAGGTTGACCCAGATCAGATCGTTGTGACGCCGGGTTCTTACGGCGCATTGTCGGCGGTGACCCGTGCGCTGCTCGACCCCGATGCCGACGCCGTTATCGTTGAGCCGGGCTGGGGGCCATACAAGGCGCTAACTTCGCTGACCGGTGCTACGCCTATTGGCGCGCCGATGCCGGTTGTGGATGGGCGTTTCATGTTAGACGCCGCCAGCTTGGAGGCCGCGGTCACGCCGAGAACCCGCGCTATCATGATGAATACGCCCTGGAACCCGACGGGCCGCGTCCTAACCCGCGGGGAACTAGAAGATGTCGCCATGGTGGCTGAACGGCATGACCTTTGGATCATTGCCGACGAAGTCTACAGCGAGTTGTTTTATGGCGAGGCGCGCCATCTCTCTGTCGCAGCATTGGGACCGGAGATCGCAGCACGAACCGTGATCGTGACCTCACTTTCGAAGTCTTTCGCAATGACTGGGTGGCGTCTTGGGTATTGCATAGCGCCGCCAGACCTGGCGCCGCTATTGGCGCGTGTAAACCAATATACGTCGCGCTGCGCGACATCCTTTGTGCAACATGCCGCTGTCGCCGCATTGCGAGACAGCATGAGCTTTGTTGATGATATGCGGGCGCAATATGCAGTGCGCCGGGATGCAGTCGCGCGCGGTTTGAACGCGATTGATGGGATCAATTGCCCGTCACCAGAAGGCACGTTCTATGCGTTCGCCAGTTTCGATGAGACCTGGGGCGACAGCCGCGATCTTGCCTCATATCTGTTGGAGCATGCAGGCGTGTTGCTCACCCCAGGCAGCGCTTATGGCCCGGCCAGCCGTCATCACATCCGCCTATCCTTCGCGACAGATTTGGCGACGATTGAAGAAGGCATTGCCAGAATAAATGATGCACTGCCGCCGCCAGCACAATTGACATCCAATGACTGAGATTGACGTAGCAGCGAACGCGCCAGACTGGTTCCGGGATGCCCTGTCGGTTACGCCAGGGTCCTGCTGGACGACGGCTATGGGCTGCGACATTCACTATCTTCGTTGGGGGCCGAAAACGTCAGCACTGCCGGGCGTGTTGTTTCTCCATGCAGGCGGTGCTCATGCCCAATGGTGGTCATTCATTGCGCCATTCATTGCCGAAGATCGCCCGGTTGCGGCCATCGATTTCTCTGGCATGGGCGATAGCAGTCGGCGGGATGCCTATAACAGCGCCTGCCATGTGGCAGAAATTGCTGCCGTTCTAGCGGCCGCTGACCTCGGCCCGAAGCCGATCGTCGTTGGCCATAGTTTTGGTGGCTATATCGCCATGTGCCACGGCGCGCGCTACGGCAAAGACCTAGGCGGCATCATCTTCGTAGATACGGCGCTGCGCCCAGAAACAGAAGCTAAGGCGGCACCAGTTGAGGCCTACACGCGCCCGATCCGCATTTACCCGGACCGCGCGGAGATTCTAACGCGCTTTCGCCTAGGTCCGGCACAGCCGTGCGAGAACACATTCATCCTAGATTACATTGCCGGGACGTCGATTGCGCCACGCGATGGGGGCTGGGCCTGGAAGTTCGACATCGCCGCTCGTGGGAACTCACACCATGAAGAGCCACTGGCAGAATATGTCTCGGACCTCTCGTGCCGGAAAGCCCTGGTGTACGGAGCGGATAGCGCCATGATGACGGCAGATGCAGCGGCGTTTACGACTGGGTTGTTTGGCCCTGGTGATCCTGTTTTGCAGTTGCCTGCAGCCCATCACCACCTGTTTTTGGATCAGCCCATTGCCTTCGTGGCGTCACTGCGCGCCATTCTATCAGGCTGGGCGTAGCTCACGTCATCGCAATTGTTTTGCTGGCTGGCATAATTCGGCATACTGCGAAGTCGTTCCCACAAGGCGGTTGAAGGGTATTGAAATGAACGAACCGGAATTTCGAGCGTATGCCGAAGCCGAAGAATTTCGCGAACCAGAAACGCGTATTCACCCGCCGCATAAGTTTTTCGATACTCACGCCCACAAAGACGATCTGATCGTGCTTGTTAGGGAAGGCTCGCTCAGGGTTGATTATGGCGACAAGCAGGATATGATTGGGCCGGGCGATATGTGCCAGGTAGCACCTGGGATCGACCACACCGACAAGGCTGGCCCTGAAGGTGCAAGCTTTGTCCTGGCATGGCGGACGCCGCGCTAACCCAGCCGATAAACGCGGGCGGCGGTGTCGTGATAGAGGTGCTGCTTTTCGGCGTCGCTATAGGCTGCTGTAAGCCGCTTAAACGAGTTCCATAGGACGTTGTAGCTGCAGGTCACCATGTCGACGGGGAAGTTGGATTCAAACATGCAGCGCTCGACGCCGAACTGCTCAATTGTGAACTCGTAATAGCGCCGCGTCGCTTGCATCAGCGCTTCGCTGGTTGGCGGCTTGGCCTGTTCATGCCAACCGAAGCCGTTGAGTTCCATGTTCAAGCCGCCGAGTTTGGCGACAACGTTCTGGCAGCGCGCCAATTCAGTGATGTCTTTTTGCCAAGTGCCGAAGATTTCGTCAGCCTTACCTTTGTAAGGACCGATACCCAGCGGGCCCCCGAAATGGTTGAGGACGATCGTGGTCTCAGGGAATGCTTGAGCTAGGGCCGCCACTTCTGAGATTTGCGGGTGATAGCACCAGGCTTCAAAGCTGAGCTGGCGGGGTGCCAGTTCAGCAAACCCTTCACGGAAGTCTGAGCGGCTGAACCGATCTGGCCCGGTAACGTTGCGCCCGCCATTGATTCCATCGCTCGCATCCCAATTGCCTTGGCAGCGAATGCCGCGAAACCGTCCGCCGCCTGCTGCCACATGCGCATCGAGCACTGCGCCAGCGGCAGCGCCCATGTCCAGGTCCACACTGCCGACAATCCCTGCAGCGACGCGACAAGGGCCGTACAAGCCAGACTCACTCATGGCCGCGATGCCGTTCACAAACTCCGTCTCGCCAACAACCCGCAGCGCTTCAGGCCCGCTCGTTTTGTAAATGGCCCCGCACTCGATGAATACCGTGCTGACGACATTGTGGCCAGCATTTACGTCCGCCAGAATTTCGTCGAGCAGGTATTTGTGCGCCGCGCGATCTCTGCGGAACTCCCACAAATGATGATGTGGGTCGCAGATCTGCAGGTCCGGCTCTAGCGTTTCCTCTAATGTTAAATCCAACCAAGCTTTGTTTGTAGATGGGGTCATTGTCGGTCGCCTTTCAATAGGGGAAGCCAAGTAGCGTCGTTTGAGCCGAAAACGTGTGCGCTAGCCGAATGCGCCGCCATCGCGCAGCGCTTTGGTGTCGACTGCGCTGAAGCCCAGTTCGGCTAACACATCATCATTGTGTTCCCCAAGTGCAGGGGACATGGCGGGTGGGCGCTTCTCCACATCGGTTAGCCAGAACGGACTGGATACCGTTAGTGCAGCGCCTGCTTTCTCTGGTTCAGGATGCGAAATGATCGCGCCGCTTTCGCGCATCTGTACGTCATCAGCAATTTCGTTCACTGTTCCTATTTCGCCAAATGTGAACCTGTTTTCTGTGAAGATCTCCTTCCATTCAGGCCAAGTCTTGGTGCGGAATACGGCATCAAATGCATCGATCAAAGCTGGCGCATGGGCTTTGCGGGACGCCATGTCCTGAAATCTTGGATCGTCTGCCAGATGGTCCAGACCGATAGCATGCGCCACGGCTTTGAACCGGTCTGGCTTGGTGATCATCACCATATGGAACCAGCGGCCATCGGCGCATGCATAGAGATTGTGCATGGGATTATCGGCGGCTTCGCGCGGTGGGCGGCCCTGCACATCCGCGCCGCAAAGGGCTGCTTGGTTCCAGATCGCATTCCACCAAAGACCATTGGCCATCAAATTGGTCGCGACTTCACCTCCCTTGCCTGTGCGTTCGCGCCGGTAAAGAGCGGTCATGATCGCCGCCACCATGCTGATCGCTGTTGGATGGTCGCCCATGCCGGGCAGGGAGCGTGTAGGCGCTGAATCTGGTGCCGGTTTGCAAAGGTCCATCAGGCCCGTACGCGCCCAAAGTGCAGTAGAATCGAACCCAGTCCTGTCCGCTTCCGGCCCTGTCTCGCCATAGGCGGTGACGCTGGCGTAGATCAGGCGAGGATATAGGTCTTTCATATCCTGATACCGCACCTTCAGGCGTTCCCGTGCCGGAAAGGGCGCGTTCGTGACGAACACATCAGCATCAGCCAGCATGCGATGCAGCACCTTTTGGCCAGCCTCGGCTTTCAAGTCCAACGTGATCGCCCGCTTGGAGCGATTGTCCACGATATAATTGTATGGATAATCGCTTGGCGGAATGCCGACCGTGGGATCGTCACGGCGATAGGGCTCGCCGCTGGGCGGTTCGATTTTCACGACATCTGCGCCGAAATCAGCCAGGACAGTAGCTGCGACAGGGGCCGCAATGAAGGAGCCACAGTCGATTACTTTTAGCCCAGCCAGCGGTAGATCTTCAGTCATATTCAGCCCCATTGGTTCTTGTCGCTATTGCCACTAGGCAGCGTTCTCGCACCCATCGGCTGAAGCTATTGTTATGAAGCTCTGCCGCTAAAGCAATCGCTGGCGTTGATGCGGCTGCGTTGCTCTAGCGTCAGACTCGCGCCAAGCTTTGTTGCTAGCGTTGGCGCGCGACGCTGGGGATTTGACGGTATTTGAAGGAGTGAAGCAGCAATGGCGGGATTTGTATCGATTGAAACCCCAGGCACCAAAATGCAGTACCTGATCAAGCGGCGCCCATCGACCAGCCGTGAAGAGCTGATCGCCCACTGGTACGCCAATCATATGCCCGGTGTTATTGCCCTGAATGAATCCTATGCAGACGAAAACAAGCGTGCCACCCGGTATGTAGCGAGTTTATTTGACCAGGAGGACGCGGCACCTCCCGCATGGGATGGCGTGGCGCAGCTCTGGTACAACGCGCCGCTACCGAACCCAAAGCAGGCTAGCGGCGTCGAGCCATATGATACGTTTCAGCAGCGGGTAGAGCCTTATTGGCCTTGGGCGACACGCGAATGGGTGTTCGTTGATGGAGCATTGCCGCATGATCCGTTAACCCTCAACGCGCCA
>Ga0315331_10000555_pt1 | contig 26233 bp, 22 predicted proteins | sample M160m34915metaG_FD_203456 | JGI IMG/M metagenome (GOLD analysis project Ga0315331, IMG submission 203456) | Ammonia-oxidizing marine archaeal communities from Monterey Bay, California, United States - M1 60m 34915 | ecosystem: Environmental > Aquatic > Marine > Intertidal zone | place: USA...
CTATGAAACTAAATCTAATCAGTAATAATGGAGTTCAATCAGGAAGCTTTGCATGGCTAGAAGCAAAAGGACTTGGTCCTGAAGGGAAGAGAGTGCTTCATCAAGGTATCTTTGTATACAGCTACCCCTATGTCAGTGATAGTGCGTTTTCTGAAAAGTATTTAATTGCGAGGAGAGACACAGTCTTAAAGCAAAATGTGCCAGGGGGAACTCCAAATCAGTATTTAAAAACACTGCTATTGCCCGGAAAAATGCCAGAATCACGGGAGATTAATTTTAATGATAAATACGCCGTTGAGGTAAGAGGGCAGTATACCATGCATAATGGATTTATGGGAGGACCTTTCATGAGCTTAACTACCTTGAATGAATCAGAAAACAGATTAGTAACTGTTGAAGCCTATTGTTACGCCCCATTGCTTAAGAAAAGAGATTACATAAAAGAAATGGAAGCGGTTGTCTATTCATTAAAACTCACGCATTAAAATCATCTAAGAAAATCCCCATTTTTTTAGAAATACTTTCAAGCGAGTCGTTAAAATGTGCAGTGTGTTCTTGGCTAATCCAGGCAGACTCTATAGTATCTACCCGACCGTCTTTGTGTTGAAAAACATAATTCCCCCCCTTATTCAATATGGCTTTAAGTTTTCGAACTCGAATAATATTTGGCCTGTTCGTCGCCAGAACTATGACATTGGAAGTTACGCCAATTTTAAATTTATTGTAATTTAAAATTGAATAAATAAAGCCTTCAGCAAATGCGAATGCCAGAATACATCCTATAACCCATCCTGGATTGGGGAAGAAAAAGTACAGCATGGTAATCGCCCCATATGTGAGTATGTCAAGCAATTCATACAAAAGAATTCGCTGATTAAATTCTGTAGAAACTACAGCACAGAACAGAAAGTCTTCTTTACGCTTTTTAAGATAAAATAACGATTGCCATTTATAATTTAATTTTAGTAATAATAGCAAAGACAATAGGCAGGTAAATCCAACAATAGTTTCAAAAACAAAAGGCACCCATTTGTCAACATCATTGTAAACGTAAAACGCATAAATGCTAGATAGTACTAGGATGGCTATAATGTATCTATTAATCAGTTTTACCATAAGCAACAAATAAGGCTATTCTTTTAATTGGCATATTCAATTATTTTTTGCCTAAAGTAATAAAATTATAGGGAGCTTTGATTAGTAACCAAGAGTGTATTTGGTAAAATCAATTGCCATTTAATGTCTATTTTTCTTCTGTACTACCTCCCTTGTTTTTTATGAACATTATCTCGATTTTGTTGTCTTCTGCGGGATTCTGGTCAGTTCTGTTTTTTCGCACTACAATATCTCCTTTTGATCCTAGCTTTCGATTCAGATCTTCTATCATATCAGAATACATCAATCGTAGTCTTGGAGCTGGCTTATCTGCTTTCTTTTCACTCATACCATTAAATTTAAAAGTTCAATACAACAGTAATAAACCAGAACGTAATCTATTTATGTTAAGCCCAATACAATTTGTTCACGCTATCCTGCTCCTCCAGATAGTGCCAATAATTTGCATTCATTTCGGGAGGTATGTACTGACGGCCTCTTTTTTGATCGTGGCTTCATCGAGGGTCATCTTTTTGAGCTGGTGGTTCTGTTATAGCTTCATCTAATCGTCGTAATGCTTGCGCCCAAGTCAATTTGATGCCCGTAAGGAACTACGGTTTCGATCAGATTAGCCCAACTGGAAATGGAGTTTAAAATAAAACGTACTAGTTTTTATTAATGTCCTGTTAATCAGGAATATGGTCATTGTTTTTGATTTTGGCACAGGATTTGCTCAGCATTAAGTAACATCCCAAAAACGAAAAACATGATTGATTTAAAAAAAGAACTTAACGCATTGAAAAAGAAAGCCAGTAGCCTTATGAAAATTGGGAATGTACAAGAATATATTCAGACACTTTGTGAGATAAACAGCATACAATTGAAATTAGTTGGTGTGAGATATAAATAATTGCGGGAGCAATTCTCAACACTTTTTATTGTTTAAAGCCTTTTTCGGGAGAAGAAGGCTTTTTTATTTTTCAATAATATAGGAAATCGTAGATTTACAAGTACAACTAGACAATTGGATTTTCAATTAATCAAAAGCGGTGTACTCCTTGGGCTCTTTTTGAGTATGCTCATAGGCCCTGTATTCTTTGTGCTTCTAGAAACGAGCATTAGAAGAGGAATGCGAGATGCTATATTCATCGACATAGGCGTTCTCTTGGCGGATGTGTTGTATTTATTTCTTGCCTACTTCAGTGCAGAGCGAATAATGATTTGGCTGGAGACCTATGAGTTTCTAAAATATACAGGCGCGGGTATCATTATTGTCTACGGTATTTACACAATAATTAGTAAAAAGACTCCCCAAGTAGCACAAAATATAGACATAAAACAACTGAAAAAACCAAATGTTTTCGGGTTAATATCGAAGGGAATAGCGCTTAATGCCATGAATCCTGCTGTCCTTGCTTATTGGCTATTTGTCTGCACGTACCAAGTTAAGGGTCAAGATATTGAAGGGATTAGTGTAGTGTTCTTTTTTGTGCTTTGCCTCGGCACTATGTTTCTAATAGATCTTCTTAAAATCTATTTTGCGAGTAAGCTTAAGAAAAAATTAACACCTAAAAATATTGCCGCAGTCAGTGTGGCGGTAGGTTCTATTTTAATTTTCATTGGCATTGCTATGTGCTTTCAAGATATCCCCAGCATTTGATGAGAGTTGATGTTTTAATTGTTGGTCAAGGTATTGCCGGAACGGTTCTGGGTGAAACCTTAGTTCAAAAAGGGCAAAAAGTACGCTATATAGATCAAGGACATCAAAAATCATCGTCTATTATTGCTGCAGGAATGTATAACCCCATGGGATTTAAAAGGGTTAACAAAACCTGGATGATTGACGATCTTCTTCCCTTTTCACAAAATTTTTACCAGCAGCTTAGTGAAAAGTTAGCTCAGAATTTTATTCGGACTTATGATATTCTGAAATTTTTCGCAACCGAATCTTACAAAGAAATGTGGGATAAGTCAGCAGAGCATATAGAGTACATTTCAACAAGCGAAATAACGCACTCTAATGAGTTAATTAACAATGATTTTGGGTACGGAAGGGTAGTGAACTGTGGGAGGTTGGAATTAAAAAGAATGCTTGTTCAATACAGACAGCACCTAATTGCGCACAACAACCTGCAAGAAGAGGCCTTCGCTAAAAATTTATTGGATATTGAAGCGGGTAGCTACGGGGATACCCAGTTCAAATACTTAATATTTTGTCAAGGCCACGAAGGGTGTGAAAACACCTATTTTAATCACCTTCCATTGCAAAAAACAAAAGGTGAATTACTTCGAATTAAGTCTAGGAATTTAAAATCTGCCAATTTACTCAATAGGGGCTTTTTTATAGTTCCTGTTGGCAATGATCAATATGATGTCGGTTCCACTTATAATTGGGCTGACCAAACCATACAGCCAACAGCAGATGGAAGAGATCAGATTTTATCAAAGCTAAGAAAGCTATATAAGGGAACGTTTGAGGTCGTTGAACACCGTGCTGGTTTGCGCCCCACAGTAGTAGATAGGCGGCCACTTATTGGGTTGCATCCAGTACATAATAAGCTTGGAATATTTAATGGGTTGGGGTCGAAAGGAGTTTTGCTTGCTCCGTTTTTTGCTAATCAGTTTGCTGAACATTTATTGCAAAAAAGGTCATTGAATCCGGAGGTGGATATAAATAGATTTAATTAAATGTTCTATTTTAGATTTCTAATTAGAAAAAGATGAAAACGATACGAGTACAATTAATATTGCCTGCTGTATGCATAGTTATGGCGTCATGTGGAGGTTCAGAAACGAAAGTAGATCCAAATCAACCTGAAGTTGAAAATGTTGAAAAAACAGAGGTTGAAGAATTGGATTATTCTGATATGAGTATGTGCGATTTTAGGATTGACAACGTGGGTTTAAACTATAAAATGATGCTGCCCATTAAAACAATCGGAGAGCGGCCACAGATTGAGCACCCGCAAGAGGTCACTTGGCACGTAAAACTGAACGATAAATTTCACCTGACTATAGAGGACTGGGGAAAGAAAGAACAGTCGATGGATACAATCAAAGAAAAAATTACGCAGGACTATGGGGTTTTTGACGTTATCGTTCACAATGAAGACGACGATGAGATTGTCTATTTATTGAAAGGAAAAGGAGACGCTGATATTGGCGGATTTAACCATTTTTGCCTTATTAAAGAATTCGAGGGTTCGTACTTTACCATTGAGAGTCATTATTTAGGGATGTTTTCACTCGCAAGAGTTAATGACATGTTAAAAGCTGCAAAATCATTTCAAGTTTCTATTGACGAGTTTTAAAGAAATTACTTAAGACAATAAGATTAAAAGTCGCTTTTATAAGCGACTTTTTTATGCTTACAAAACGATGAAGCCTCGGTTTCTTCCAGCACAAGAATTGACAATAGTGAGTTGAGTTTACTCTAACCCTTTAATTTCTTTGTACTCTTCTTCGGTAAGTTGCTTCAGGTATATTCTCGAGAAATCAATGAAATTAAGTGCATTGTGATGATAGTTTTGCACATTTGAGTGGATGATTTTGTAGTCTTCTCCATACCACAACATCATCATTGGAGCTTCTTCCATCATTAATTTTTCTGCTTGAGCCAGTAGTCTCATTTTCTCACTAGCATCTGAAGAACCTATTCCCGCCTCATACAAGGAATCGAATGTAGCACTTACATACCGCATAGTATTTGGATAAGAAGGCAAATTATTAGAAGAGGGAACATTAGCACCGTGACAGATCATTAAGAAATTCTCAGGTGAAGGAAAGTCAGCAATCCAAGCAGATCTGAAAATATCGGCTTTACCATATTTACTATCTTCTATTTTTTGTAAAAATGAAACAGTGCTTCTAGATACATTTACATTTAGCACAGTCTTTAATTGACGTTCAATTTCAGCTGCAACTTTATTATTGACATTGCCCCCTGAATTTATTTCTAAAGAAACCGTTGGGAAATTTTCTCCATGAGGATATCCTGCTAGAGCCAATAATTCCTGCGCTTTTTCAGGATTGTAATTGTATCCTTGAATCTCTTCAAAGGGGTAATCGCTAAAGGCTCTGATTTTTGGAACTAATCCATATCGGGCTTCAATCCCTTGGCCGTTAAGGGCGTTATCAATAATTTTTGGCCGATTAATGGCATAATTAAAAGCCTGTCTAACTAACACATTGTCAAAAGGTGGCTTTGTCATATTAAACTCATAATACTGAGTCATTGCTTCGGGCTCTATTTTAAGCTCATAAATGGGGGGTTTAGTTTCGAAATTATTAATATTTTCTTGTAAAATCTCAGCAACTTTAGAAGACGGTAGCCCATCAATAAAGGATAATTTTTTACTTGCAAATGCATCGTACTCATCTAATTTAGACTCGTAATATTTAAATGTCAACGAATCAGCATATGGCAATCGATTATTTTCTTCGTCAAATAAATGATACCTGGGATGATACTTAAGGTACACTGTCCCGGTCACAGGATCTTCATTAGAGAAGGCAAATGCACCAACACCTACCATTAAGTTTGTTTCGTACTTTTCATAAGCCTCTTTCGGAATGACAACGCAAGCAGGGCTTGCAAGAGAATATTTGAATGTAGGATTAGGGCTAACAAGTGTAATTGATAGCGTAAAATCATCTAAGGCAACAATTCCTTCGATTGATTTTGCATGACCACTATGAAATGATTTGGCTCCTACAACCTGCTCCTTAAATAAGTATTCGTAGTTACTGTTGTTTCGATTATTGCCACACAATAGCTCAAAAGAATAAATGAAGTCGTGCGCATTAACTTGTCGTCCTTTTCCGTTTTCAAAACAAGGGTCGTCGTGAAAGAATACATTTTTTTTAATGGAGAAGGTATAAACTAAGCCATCCGTGCTTTTTTCCCAACTTTCAGCAACAGCATTAATTATGGTCAAATCATTGGGGTTGAACTTAACTAGTCCTTCGTGTATTTGTTGAGATACTCTAGCAGCACTCATTGAAACAATTTCAACTGGAAATAAGTCGAAATACTTTTCATTTCCAGCAGTTTTTATATTTCCACCGTAAACGTACTTGCCTTTGGTTTCTCTTTCTAGAGTATCTTCTTCCTGGTTTGCGCCACATGAAAACATCAATACCGCAGCTATAAGAATCAAAAATTTGCTAACCATTTTTCTCAATAAATGCTTTAAAATTAGTGTTCAAATTATTAATTTACGAAGATACAAGAATTAATGAATGGAGAAATACAACTGTATTTAATTTGGCTTGAAAAAATTAAAAACATATCTTAGACTATAGAAAGAATGTTGATTTATGAGAACTAATTTTGCCTGGTTTCTTAGCTCAATTAAATCGAGTTTTTATTTTGATTTAAGGAAAAATGCGAGTAATATTGCGCCTGCTTAGGCTAAGCATCCTTTAATTTAAGCACAAAAATGAAAAAACTATCTGTCGTACTACTAATGGTTTTGGGTTCGATTGCGTTCGTCAATGCTCAAACGGAGACGTCTATTATTTTACAAGGACATTTTCAAGGTAGAAGTATTTATGTTCAAAATCCTTTTGGAAGTTCAGGTGTAGGGTTTTGCGTTACTAAGGTGACGGTTAATGGTGATGTTACTACTGATGAAATTGCGTCTAGTGCATTCGAGATAGATTTTGCGAATTTTCAACTTAAAGTTGGAGATCCATTGGAGGTTGAGATTTTCCACAAATTAGATTGTTCGCCGAAAGTAATTAACCCTCAAGTTTTAGAGCCAAAAAGTACTTTTCAAACCATTTCCATTAATGTAGGAGATGATCAGGTGCTTAATTGGAAAACAAGTAAAGAAAAAGGGAAGCTAACATACATCGTCGAGCAATATCGATGGAACAAATGGATAAAGGCTGGAGAAGTAGAAGGCGTTGGAACCGATGGAGAGCAGGAATACAAGTTTAAAGTGACAACACATTCTGGGGAGAATAAATTCAGAGTGAAGCAAGTAGATTATACAGGTCGGCCACGCATGTCAACTGCAGCAACATACATTGACACGGAGGTAAAAGAAGTTGAGTTTTATCCAAAGAAAGTAAAGAAAGAAATAACATTCACTCAAAAGACGAAGTACGAAATATTTGACTCTTTTGGTAATATTGTGAAAAAAGGATTTGGTGACAAGATTGATTGTGTAACACTTAAAAAAGGGCTGTATTATCTGAACTATGATAATACTAATGACGAGTTTAGCAAGAACTGATTACTAAGAAATTATAAGTTAAATCCTCCTGTGTTCATACATTGGAGGATTTTTTTTGATTACGTAAATGAAACTGGAACATATCGGCATTGCCATTAGAAATAGTGCGGATTCTGAAAAGATTTTCGCAGAGTTATTAGGGTCTGATAGCTACAAGTCAGAAAATGTAGAATCGGAAGGTGTAAAAACGACCTTTTTTAATGTAGGTGAAAGTAAGATTGAACTCCTGCAAGCTTTAGATCCGCAGAGCCCAGTTGCAAAGTTTATAGAGAAAAGGGGGGAGGGGATTCATCATCTTGCTTTTGAAGTAGAGGACATTGATTTTGAATTAAATCGACTCGAAGAATTAGGCTACCAATTGATACATAGAACTCCTAAAGATGGCGCAGACAATAAACGGATCGCTTTCCTTCATCCGAAGTCTACCAATGGCGTATTGATTGAGCTATGTCAAGAGAAAACTTAATTTGTTAATTACTGTTTCTTTATTTGTGTCTAACAATACTGATTGTATTCCAATAGACTTTGCTCCATTCACATGCTGAACAGAGTCATCTATAAAAAGAGTTGATTCAGGGTTTAAATTATTATCGTCAATTACGTGCTGAAAAATTTCTGGATGTGGTTTTCTAAGACCGACTAAATGAGAATAGTATGTCGCTAGAAAATAGCTATTGAGGTTTGAAACGTTATTTTTTTCTAAAATTAATTTATTCAGAGCTTCTAAATGGATGCTGTTGGTGTTGCTTAATAAAAATGAATTATACCTTTTATTGATTGTTTTTAAAAAGTCAAACCGTTCTTGCGGAAAATCTAAAAGCATCGAATTCCAGGCATCAATTATGTCGTTGTTTGGACTGCTTATTTCGCCAATAATTCTGATTTCATTGCAAAATATATCGGCAGATATTTTGCCAGTTTCCAATAAAGAGAAAATGGCAGATTGTTTTGCTTGAGAGTAAAATTGATTAAAGTTTTTGATGCCTAACTTTTGAAATGCCTGAAGTGTTAAATCATAGTCGATATTTAAAAGAACGCCTCCTAGATCGAAAATTATATTTTTTATGATTTTTGCCACGGTTTATTTGTTGTGCAAAGATGATTAAAACATTTATAACAATCTTGCCATGCATTTATTTTTGCATCTTTAGTAAAATATTATTGGGCATGAAAATTCAACTGATTCTTTCCTTATGTTGTTTAGCAAATTTTCTTAGTGCCCAAGGAGTGATTAATTCTATTGAAATTGTTCCGTCGAGTCCAACCGTTGTCGATAGTGTTCAGTTGGTAGGTCATTTTACTTTTAGTCATGGCGGCTGCGAAAAAGAATTGTTTGTAGCTTCAGTAGTCGGATCATCGGTAATTGCTGAGGCCAGACATTGTTTGGGGATGTTGACAGTAATTTGCGATGAATCTGATACAATTAATCTTGGAATACTTGCGTCTGGAGTCTATTCGGTAGACTTGTCACTTTATACGGGCTTTGGCATGACGCCGTGTACAATAGATTCGATTGCCGATGCTACTGATAACAGTACTTTCACGGTGTCGCCTGCGACTTCGGCTTTAGAGGTGGCTTTAGATTTTAAAATTGTACCTAACCCCGCGGCAAGTAGGATTATTTTCATGACGAAAAATCCTCAAGAATTTTCAGAAGAACCTATTCGTTTATTTGGGTCTAATGGTCAGCTATTAATAGAAAAGAAATTTTTTGAACATTGTTCCTTAGATGTTTCGGATCTTTGTTCGGGGCTATATTATATCCAAATAGGAGGAAAAAATCACACAGTATTGTCTCGAAAAATAGTTATTGAGCGGTAGGTGAAAGTTTCTTTGTAGAAAAAAGTCTCAGTTAGTGTACTGAGACTTTTTCTAGTGAGCTGTACTGGATTCGAACCAGTGACCCCTACCCTGTCAAGGTAGTGCTCTAAACCAACTGAGCTAACAGCCCGAATTCACGCTGTAAGATAGTAAAAGCCTTTTCCAATTATTTTGTGGAAAAGGCTTTTTCTAACTTTAGTGGGCCCAGCAGGGCTCGAACCTGCGACCCCCTGATTATGAGTCAGGTGCTCTAACCAGCTGAGCTATGGGCCCTGTCGTAATGACAAGGGTGCAAATGTATATTTTCGTTGCTGAATTTGCAAGTCTTAAATAAAGGAACAGCCAACGGGCAATGTTTGGATTGAATTTAGTCTTGAAATATCAATTTCCCCTGATGTCTGTTTTTGTCGAAGGCGTATCCAGATTTTTGTTTTCCAAACGCTTTATTCCTTCAGCTACAATAGAGATGAATCCAAATTCTTCATTTACGACACCAGAGATTAAATAACATCCGGGACCTCGAAATGGATACTTTTTGAGTACACTTGGAAAGTGTACAGAATCAATCCAATTACCTTCTAAATCTAAAAAAACACCAAACCCCATGTGATCTCCCACACTTGTTTGTGTGTTTTTTCGAGTAACTAAGTAACCAACGAGCTTTATTTTTTTACCAATATAACTTGGTAAGTTAGCCGCTACCAAATGAGAAGGAATAGTCTCTTTTAGTAATAGAAAAGGGTTGGAAAGAGAAAACCCAATTAACTCCATTTCATCAAAAGGCTTTTCTAAATCATGATGCCATAATTCTGGAAGGATAAAGGATTTAATCTCGGTATTAAAAAGAGTGGCATTTGGCCATTTTGTTTTATTATTCTCTTGTAAAAAGTGCGCGTCCCAAAGCAGTTCTTTTTTGTTTTTCTGGGTAAATCGAAACGCTCCAATTCGGACTAATAATATTAGCTGATCTAAGGGCAAAAATAATCGACTAACAAAATCTCTCAGACTTTTATAGACTCCGTTTTTTAATCGGTCAGCAACAATTCTATGCATTAAATTTTTTTCGAGCCCTCTTATATAAATCATCCCTAGGTGAATCGTTTTGTTTTTAATGGTAGTGAGTTTGCGGCTTAAATTAACACACGGAGCTTCTACTTGTCCTCCCAGCATTCGAGCTTCATGGAGGTACAGTTCGGGAGAATAAAACCCACCACCGTTATTAAGGGTAGCAACCAGGTACTCTAGCGGGAAATAGGCTTTTAAGTAGAGCGCCTGAAAACTCTCTACGGCATACGAAGCCGAATGACCCTTAGCAAAAGCATAGTTAGCAAAGCTTTCTATCTGCGCCCAAATTTTGGAAACGACCCCTGTAGTATACCCTTTAGCTTGACAGTTCGTGAAAAAACGATCTTTCACCATTATGAAATCACTTTTTTTACGAAGACTCCAAGACATGCCCCTTCTTAGTTTGTCAGCTTCTGCTAGCGTGAGACCACCAAAATAATGCGCAACTTTAATAACATCTTCTTGGTAAACCATTACTCCATATGTATCTTCCATTAGTTCGTAGAGCTCTGGGAGTTCTTTTTTTGCTGCGACCCTGCGTTTTTTATTTTGATGCCTAAGGATGTACTCCTGCATCATTCCGCTTTTTGAAACTCCCGGACGAATAATTGAGCTAGCGGCAACCAACCTTGGGTAGTCCTCAGCCTGAAGCTTTGTTAACAGCATCCTCATTGCCGGAGACTCAATGTAAAAGCAACCAATGGTCTTTCCCGATTTTAAAAGTTCTTTTACTTTGAGGTCTTTCTTAAGCAGAGAGGTATTATGTACATTAACCTTTTTCCCTTGATTGAGCTGTATGATTGAGATAGAGTCTTTTATTTTTCCCAGACCTCGTTGACTTAGCACATCGAATTTGTGCAGTCCAATGTCTTCTGCTACGTGCATATTAAATTGAGTAGTTGGAAAACCTTTGGGAGGCATAAAAGTACTTGTGTAGTTGGTAATGGATTTTTGAGAGATTAAAATTCCACTGGCATGCACGCTTAAGTGGCTCGGAAACCCCGCTAGGTATTCGGCATAGTGTATGATGTGCTTACCATACTCGTCAAATAGAGCTGCTTTTGGATCGTTTTGAAATCGCTTGATGTCTGAAGAGGGCAATCCAAATACTTTACCTAGCTCTCGAAATATGGACTTGTGTTTAAAGGTAATATAAGTGCCAACTAATGCGGTTTTATTCAAACCATAGGTGCTGAATAAATATTGGGTAATTTCATTTCTGTCTGTCCATGAGAAGTCGATATCAAAATCTGGTGGAGAACTCCTGTAAGGATTAATAAACCGCTCAAAATAAAGATCGAGCTCTACTGGATCAACATCGGTGATTCTTAATAGGTAAGCAACCAGGCTGTTTGCGCCACTTCCTCTTCCTACATAGTAGAACCCTTTCTGCCGAGCATACCGAACCATGTCCCAGTTAATTAAGAAATAGGAGCCAAACTCAAGTTGTTCTATCATACTGAGCTCTTTATGTAGCCTCTGCATGATTTTTTTCGACTTTGTTGTCCCGTATCGATAGGTCAACCCTTCCAAGCTTTTAGCTTTTAATAACTCGAGATCTGCAGAGATTGAATTTGTATATGGGTTTTTATTTTTATTGGTTTCAAAATTGAAGTCGAAGAGACTTTTTTCAAGTAGCCTAGTCGTGTTTTGTATGCATTTAGGAATTTGCTCGAAGAGCTTTTTGATTTCGTCGACGCTGAGGTAGCGATCACTAATCATCGCTTGCTGACTAATCGGGTGTTGGCTGAGTAATGAATTGCTGTCGACTGCACGCAATAAGCGATGTGCATTGTGGTCTTTTTTGTTTCTAAACGATGCGGTTTGCAGGATAACTAATTTAGCTTCTAAATAGTGAAATTGGGATCGATACAGCGATGCGATTTGATTAGGTTTTAAACCAATATACTCGTAGTCTTTTAGTTCGGAAAGTGGGGGGTGGCTCCCAAAAGGATAAACAACAAAAACATTTTCAAAGCTTGGCGCTTTGCTGTTGAAGGGTAATGAGTTGATAAGGTGAAAGCTTAGGTGATCGTTAATTTCTTTAAGCCCAGCGCAGGATTTGGCAACGCAAACGTATTGCTGTCTTATTCCGTTCCTGAAATCAACACCAACAGCAGCTTGCAAACCATAATTGCTTGCTTCTTTTAATGCGTACATACATGCTGAGGTGTTGTTGATGTCTGTTACCGCAAAGATGTCGTGCCCCCCCTTTTTTATTTCGATGAATACTTCTTCTAGTGAAAGAATACCATATTTTAAACTGTATTGAGTGTGACAGTTAATTAGCATTAGGCTCTCCTGTGTGCAGGAATAATATTGGGTTGACCGTTGAAAGAATTTGTCCTCCCGATTCGTTTAGACCCCATAGCAACTGCTCGTTTCACAGCATCTTGGCCGTAGGCATTTCTGATTCTGTCCATGGCTTGATACAGTCGAATCATCTCTTCGGTATCTTCAAATAAATTAATTTGATAATTCCCGCCAACGAGATGGCTAAAACCAACACCTACTAATCGAATTAATACACGTCTATCATATAGCTGATCAAACAGTTCTGTAGTAATTTTAATTAATGTATGATCGGAAGAGGTGTGCGAGATTCTTTTTTGGCGGCTATAAGTTTGAAAGTCTGAGTAGCGAATGCGAACAGAAACACACGCGGTTAATTTACTTCCATTGCGTAGTTGATAAGCTAAGTTTTCAGCCATAGCAACAATAATGCTTCTTAATTTCTGCAGGTCAGAGGTGTCTTTTTCGAAGGTCCTTTCTATAGAAATTGATTTTTTCTCATGGTAAGGAATGATAGGTGAATGATCTATTCCGTGTGCTTTTTTCCAAAGCGAAACGCCATTTTTCCCCATTAATTTTCCCATTAACTCAATGGGCATTTTTTGAATGGTTTTAACCTGCTCTATTCCCATTCCTCGGAGCTTTTTATAGGTCTGATCGCCCACCATTGGAATTTTCCGCACAGATAATGGGGCTAAAAAGGGTTGCTCTTGACCTTCTAAAATACGTCTGTGATTGTTGGGCTTGGCTTCTCCGGTGAGTACTTTAGCTACGGTTTTGCTTGTGGAAAGGCCAAAAGAAATCGGAAGGTGTGTTTCTCTGATTATTTTTTCTCTGAGCTCTATTGCCCATTTGTAGCAGCCGTAAAACCGATCCATCCCACTCACGTCTATGTAGAATTCATCAATAGATGATTTTTCGTATACAGGAGATGATTCTTTGATAATCTCTGTAATCACATCAGAGAATTTGCTGTAAGTACCGCTGTTGCCTCTAATAACGATGGCTTCAGGGCAGAGCTGCTGGGCAAGCTTCATAGGCATAGAGGAGTAAATTCCAAATGCCCTTGCCTCGTAACTGCATGCTGCCACGACCCCTCGGCTAGTGGTACCACCAACCAATACCGGACGATTATTTAGTCGAGCGTCTAATAGTCTTTCGCAGGAGACAAAAAAAGTATCTAAATCAAGATGTAAAATAGACCTGTTGTGCATTTTTTTATGATTAACACAAAATTAACGGTAAAAATTAGTTATTTTAGCTAAAAAAATTAGTTATGTCAAAAATAGCGAAAAACATAGCCCATCTTAGAAAGCTTAGAAAGTTCACTCAAGAACAGTTCGCTGATGAAATAGGAATAAAAAAATCACGCTTGGGAGCATATGAGGAAAGCCGATCCTCGCCACCAATTGAAATGTTGATTAAGCTGGCGGATTATTTTAAGCTTCCTATTGATGTATTGGTTCGCAGAGACCTGACTTTGTCGCAAGAAATTCCTTTTATTGAAGTCGGCGTTCAAAGGGTTCTGTTTCCTATTGTTGTTGATGAAAGTAACCAAGATTTAATTGAGGTTGTTGGAGTTAAGGCTTCAGCAGGCTATACTGAAGGATATGGAGATCCTGAGTTTATTGACGAGCTCCCAAAAATGAAATTACCTTTTATGCCTCCAGGAAAATTTCGAGCTTTTCCTATTAAGGGAGATTCGATGCTTCCGCTTCGAGAGGGAGCTTTCGTTGTTGGAAGGTTTGTTGATGGTCCTCAACAAATAGTAGATGGGAACACTTATATATTAGTAACCATCACGGATGGAATTGTTTACAAGCGCGTTTATAAAGATGGACAGAACTTGAGATTATATTCAGATAATTCTTTTTATACCCCATACGAGATTTCTGTGAAAGAGATTGTGGAGGTTTGGGAGTTTACATGTAGTATAAATACGAAAGAGTTTGAACAAGAAACGATTGAAAACAAGGCAATTTTACAGGCGATTAAAGAGTTAAAGCAAGATGTACAAACATTAAGGTCAAGAAAGAGTTAGTCTTCTTTAGCATTCTCGGAGTCCATTCTTTTTGCAATATCAACAGCAACACGAACCGATCGAATGTAAAAAGAGGGGTCTATTCTTTCAAAATCATCTGTTGTTTTATGATAGTCCTCGTGGTCAACGACGCCTAAATAGACAAAGGGAATTTTCTTTTTGTGAAACGAGCCGTGATCACTAGCAAAAGTCCAGTCTTCCGTTCTCATTGAACCAGAATCATGACCAAAAATGACATTCGTTGACGATAAAGAATCCACCGTATTTAAAAGGATCTTAAGCTGAGGGTAGTGGTGAGTTCCACAAATAAAGAGTTCATTTTTTTTAGATCTGCTAATCATGTCCATGTTTAGATTAAAAAGAATGTTTTTTAAAGGAACAGGAGGCTTGCTAACAAAGTGCTTAGACCCCAGAAGTCCCATCTCTTCCGCATCAAATGCAACAAAAATAATAGAACAACTTGGTGGGTAGGAGGAAAAATATTCAGCAATCGAGAGTAGCGCACAGGTTCCTGAGGCATTATCGTCTGCGCCGTTATAAATCGCTCCGTTGCGTATGCCCAGGTGATCGTGATGTGAACTAATAACCATGTATTTGTTAGGACGTGTTTGTCCTTTAATCCATCCAATTAAATTCACGCCTTTAATTTTTGATTTCTTAAACGGATTAGCAAAATTAAACGCATGAAAATAGGTACTATCAAATTGAAGAAGATTGAGCTGACGATAACGTTGTTGAATGTAGTATTGAGCTTTCATTCCTCCGGTCTCTCCTGTTTCTCTGCCCCCCATAGAATCGGAGCTGAACTCTTGAATGGAATGAATCAAAAGAGTAGAATCGAAACAATGTGATTTTTCTTGACTTGAGGCAAGAAAACACCATCCGGTGAAAAAAAAGACACATAAAAATGTTGGCATAAAAAGGAATGTTAAAGTGTGAATTTACACTTTTTATCGAGCTAAATATCTGGATAAAGTTGACAAAAGGAGATGCAAATAATCTTCGGTTTTATTCAGAAAAGTGATTAAAATCAAAAATGGAAAAGCACTGAAAAGCTCATTTGAAAAATAAAATAGGGGTCAGTTTGCTTTTTAAAGCAATAATCAATCAAACAATCCGTTGTTAATTAGTATAAATTAATAATGTTTTTTTAAACAAATTTTTATCTAAATTCTAATCGTAATAAAGCAACTAGATTAATGAATATTTTTAAATTATATCGTCAATTCGAAAATTGGTTTAACGCTTCGTTTGAATGGTTTTTCACCAATGGAATGAAAGCTGAATAAACTTCAGACAATTGTTTTCTTAAAACGATTAATATCTGTTTTCGTCATTCAACAGCTACTTTTTAGCCTAAAAACGTAGCAAAACTAATTGTGCTATCGTATCATTAACAAATCAGGATGCAACCACATTGCTAGCCGACTTTGTCATTATCTTTGAAATGAGTTATATTTGCGGTCATTGCCTACTTGAATTTACTTCAATTTCCCTAGAAAACTGGAAAATGAGACGATTGCTGAGCGTAATCAGCAGGAATTAAAAATTTATTATGAAAACAATCCTTACCCCACTTTTAATTTTAATTGTATTCTTTTTTTGTAAAACAAGTTTGGCCCAAACGGGAGATGGTTTCCCAGCAATTTTTGAAACAGCCCAAGCTGGTGATTGGGATGACTCAAATACTTGGACTGACTTGTTTGGGGATGAATCATCTTCGGATGGGGTTCCCGATGGTGATGATGTTGTTATTGTCAATCATAATGTCTCTTTAACTAAGAATGAATCTTTTGATGTACTAAACATTGAAAATGTTACGGGGTCGATTGTAAGGTTAACAATCCCTAGTGGCGACTCTTTAATAGGAGTTGGAGCGGTGACAGTTTTGGGTTCAGCAAGTTCCTTTGCTATGGCACAAGTTGCTTGTTCGGGTTATTTAAGCTGTGCAGGTCTAGGAGTCATTGCTGGCAATACTGGGGGACGGGGAATTTTTCAAGTGAAAGATGGTGGACACTTGATTGTTGATGGAGACATTACGTTAAGTGCCGCAGCTAGTGCGACCAATTGTCAGCTAACTGCTAATGTTCTTAATTCTGGGACTCAAAATCAAGTAGACATAAGTGGCAGTATCTCGGGTACAGCCGGTGTAGTTTCAGGTGCAAATGGTGCTGGTCCTCACAACTCTCTTTTTAATTTTAATGGGACTTCCGCGCAGATAATAAATGTCAACTCAAGTTACACAGCAACATATGGTGATGTTGAAATCAATAATACATCTACAGTAACAACGGATACTGCCTTCACTAGCTCTAATTTGCTTGGATATTTTACGGTAAACTCGGGTACATTCACGCATGCTTACAGTCATGAATTTAGTGATAGCGTTGCGAACCACGCCACGTATAACGTTAGTGACTCTATGGATATTGAGGGTAGTTTTACGAATACGGGTACTCTTACTTCTTCAGGATCTAGAATAAACCTTGCAGGTGACTGGAACAACTCAGGAACGTATACCTACTTTGCTGGGGATACAGTTACTTTTGATGGAAGTTCGTTACAATCGATAACTGGTAGCACAACGTTTTCTGTGTTGGAGTTGTCAAACACTGCAAATAACACACCCTCGCATGATGTAGAATTTATTTCAGGCGCATTTATTATTGATTCTATTTTTGACATTAATGATTGTATTGTAGATAACGAAAGTGGGGCCACAATTACCTTGTCAAGCACGGAAACGCGAACGGCTCAAATGATAGATGTAGGTTCATTCGAACAAAATGCTTTTGAAGGCTCTATCGAAGTTCAAAGAAAATTGGTAACGACAACTCACGGATGGAGAGAATTGGGCTCGCCAGTTGATGGAGTAACGATAGAAGATTGGAGGGATGATGGCATTACTATGGCTGGATTTACAGGGTCTGATTTTCCTTATTTCAGTTGGAATAGCGTTTTCTATTACATAGAAGCTAATGCGAATGGCACAAAAAATAATGGTTGGGAAGAACCTACAGATACAGGTGAAAGAGTAGAGACAGATAAAGGCTTTAGATTATATACTGGGAATATTGATGTTGATCTTTCGGTGTCTGGCAACCCTCGTATGGGAGATCAAGATATAGCTGTAACGAACAATTGTACAACATGTACTGAGGCAACAGATTTTTATGAGGATGGTTGGAATTTAATAACGAACCCATATCCATGCGCGGTAAATTGGAATGCTCTGTCAGAGGCGAATAGAGCGGGCGTAGATTCTATCATATACATATACGAGGCGCAAGAAGCGGCTTATGCTTGGTATGTTTTAGGTGACCCGTCTCCCGCAGGAGGAATGGATAGCATCATTTCACACAGCCAAGCATTTTGGGTTCATGCATCTACGGTGTTCGATGAAATCGAATTCAGAGAATCTCATAAGGTTGCTGCGGAAACTAAATTTGTGAAATCAACAGGTACGATGCCAAAAAACAGGATGAATGTAAGGATGACATCTGCCAGTCATGATTTTGAAGACGTTGCAGTACTTAATGTGTTAAAAGGGGCCAGTTCAAACTTTGACCGATCAAAGGATTTTCATAAGAAGTATTCTCCTTTAATTGATGAGGTTCCGTCTCTTGCATTTGTTTCTGATGATGATTTCAATTTGTGTTTTGCTTCCATAGGAGAAGAATCTACTTCAATATTACTAAAGGCCTTTGCTGGATCTGCTGTATTAGGAACATACACTTTGGATTTTGAAAACATGAATAATTTTGTAAGTGGGGCATGTGTTACTTTGGAAGATCTTGTTACTGGAGTAACGCAGGATTTAAAGTCTAACCCAACCTATAGCTACGTAACTTTGGCAGAGGATGATTCAATGGCACGGTTCATTATTCACATTGAAAAACAATATGACGTTACAGCTTCAGATGCAACTTGTGCAAACCTTTCAGATGGGTCAATTGAAATCAATCACAAAGAATTAACAACCTACAATGTTTCTTGGACCGACAGTGATGGGACGATTTTAGACTCCGCGATTTCAAATAACGAAAATTTTGTAATTGAAAATCTTCCTTCCGCTATTTATGAGGTGACCGTGTTAAGCAATTGCGCGCTACCCAATGAGTCCATAGAGGTGGGACAGCCCGATGCTGTAATTGCAGATTTCAATGTTTCTTCCACTACAGTTGAGGTTGACGAAATAATTGATTTGACAAACAATTCGGCAGGCAGCTCTAATTATTTATGGCAAATGGGAGACGGAAAAGAATATCAAGATTTCGAGCCTATACATGCCTACGAGGTGCCTGGAACTTATACAATCGAGCTTCTAACTACATCAGCTAATTTTGGTGATTGTAGAGATAAAAAAACGCAAATAATAGAAGTTAATTCATCTTCCGTGGATATAGATGAAGTGGTTATTAATACTTTAAATGCTTTTGAGTCTGGAGACAACATTATTATTAGAAGTGCAGCGAATGCATTAATTGAGTCAATTGACCTCTACAATGTTAGCGGGAAGCTAATAAGTCAAATTAGCGTAAACGCTTCAATTGAAGTGCAAATTCCAAGCTCTACATTAGCTGCAGGCGTTTACATTTTAAATGCGAAAACTGAAAACGGCATAGAATCTTGTAAGGTAACTATTAAGTAAACTTTTACTTATTGAATCTTCACGCAGATGTTTTGAGGTTCAGTAAAAAAATGCAAAGCTTCAAAGCCGCCTTCACGACCTACACCGGAGTTTTTAACACCCCCAAATGGAGTTCTTAAGTCTCGCACTAACCAGCAATTTATCCATACAATTCCAGTCTCTAATGACGCTGCTAAACGATGAGCTTTGGTTAGGTTTTCTGTCCAAATACAACTCGCAAGTCCATACAGGGTACTATTGGCATATTTGATTACCTCTTCTTCGGTTTTAAAAGGAGCAATGGTTACAACTGGGCCAAATATTTCTTCTTGGTTGGTACGACAATCAAACGGAAGGCCCTCGATAATAGTTGGCTCAATGTAATATCCATCCGCTAAATCTCCTTCAAGCACAACACGATTACCACCGGCGATGATTGTTCCTCCCTCTTCCTTCGCAAGGTCGATACATGCCAGAACTTTTTTCATATGATCTTCTGACACAACTGCGCCTTGATTTGTTTTAGGATCAAAAGGGTCACCAATTTTTAATTGTTTGATTTTTTCTACAAAACCTTTCTTAAACGCTTCATAAATAGGCTCTTCTACAAATATTCGAGAACCACAAAGACAGATTTGGCCTTGATTTGCAAAAGAGGAGTGGACTGATGTAGAGATGGCTTTATCTAAGTCGCAATCTGCAAAAATAATATTGGGATTTTTACCTCCCAATTCCAGACTTAATTTTTTGAACATTGGCGCAGCTACTTTCGCAATAGTAGCACCAGTTTGAGTACCGCCTGTAAATGAGATTGCCGTAATTTCTGGATGTTCTGTAATGGCTGCACCAACTTTTGGCCCTAATCCATGAACGATATTTAATACTCCTGGAGGTAGACCAGCCTGAAGGCAAAGTTTAGAAAAGAGATAGGCCGTCATTGGTGTAATTTCGCTCGGCTTGGCTACAACACAATTTCCAGCTGCAATTGCTGGCGCTATTTTCCAAGTAAACAAATAGAGCGGAAGATTCCATGGCGAAATGCATCCTACCACACCAATGGGTTTGCGTAAGGTATAATTAATTCCAGCGCCCTCCATCGAGTGAGATTCAGAAGCATAATGTAAAATGGCCGTAGCATAAAATCCAATGTTGGAAGCGGCTCTAGGAATGTCTACTTTTTTGGCAAGGCTCAATGGTTTTCCATTGTCTATAGATTCAGCTGCAGCAAGAGATTCCAGGTTTTCAGCTATAAGATCGGCTAAACGAACTAAAATTTTTGATCTTTCCTCCTTTGGCTTTTCCGACCAAGATTTGAAAGCGCTTTTTGCCGCGACAACGGCTGCTTGCACATCTGCTTTATCTGAATCCGGTATTTGGCTGTAAACAACACCTTTTGAAGGGTTGTAATTGTCTAAAAAGCGTCCATTTATTGGCGGCTGTAATTCTCCATCTATATAATTCTCCAAGTAAATCATGTCGCAAATATCCCTAAAATAAAGTCATAAAAAAAACCTTCCCAATCGTTATCGGGAAGGTTCCTGCTTTGTTTTGAGTTGGATTTTTAGAAAACTATGTTTTTTAGACCAAATTATTATTTCAGGTCTAAACGTTGCGTGTCGCTCCTAACTCTTAACGACCCTTTTTGACAAGAACAAGTCAGGGGTTTTTACATTAACAATGTAAACGCCCTTTTCTAATTTGTGTTTTTCAAAATCAAAATATACCGTTGATACATTTGTTATGTGTTTCTGTAAAATCTTTTTTCCTAGAATATCGGTCACGATAATTTGCGCAGAATTTATTGGTAGACTGAAAGTCATCGTAAAGCTCGATTTGAATGGGTTGGGATATAGGGTAATAAAATTGTCTTCAGACGTTGAAAACGCAGCTGCCCCCGTCGGAATGGAAGAACCCAAACCAACAAGGAAAACCGCTATGAAAACTAACCTAACCATTTAGCGTTGTTTTGATAACTATCGCTAAAAGACTTAAAACAACTTTTGTGCCAGAATACATAAATATCAACTAAAATTAAATTTTCATGCTAATCTGAACTAATGCTGCACATTTTGATTGCTATGACCTTACAAACGTATTTGATTCGTAGAAAATCAATGTTAACGGTGAGTTAAAGGATGTTAAAGACTGTTAAATGCTATTACGCAGCGAAGTAGTTCGCCTACATTTGTTAAAAGCACTTCGAATAGATGTTTAAGAAAACAATAACAACTTTAGTTATTCCAATTTCAATTGGAATGCTTTTGTTATTTGTTCTTTTGGGGTACTTGGTTAATAATGCGGCAACCTTGAAGGAATCGTTATTTGTAGATACTGTAAAGGAAAGCATGGCCGATTTGTCCAAACGGATTACTACGTACGAGCACTTTAATAAAGTAAAACAGCAAATAGGGGCTTCTAATTTATTTAATCAATTGCAACAATTAGAAAAGGACGACCCGAATACCAATGTGAGCATAAAAGATACCATTGTAATTAAGGATGGCCAGGCTGTTCACATGAATGTCATTGAAAAAAGAAGTGCAAATGGAACTTTTTCATCTTCAATGTTTATGTCTTCAGACCCGAACATTCAGCAGATTACAAATAAGCCAATAAATAATTGGGCAGCGGATGTGCTTGGTCAACAAGGAAATCTAAGTACGGTAATGGGCAACTTATTCAATGTAAATATGTTAAAGACCATAAATGAAAGATTGCCTTCGGAAGCATTAGACTCTTTATTAAAACTTGAGCTAAAGGAACACGGCATTACTGCTGACTATGATTTTGTAGTGTATGACACCTGGGGAAGTCCTTCTTATTTTAAGTCAGAATCCACTAAAAGTAATTTAACCCAGCTACTAAATTCAGAATTTAACTCAAGCTTGTTCCCTGCAGATATTTTTGGTTCACCGTACAGTGTGAGCGTATTTTTTCCTAATCAAAAAAGCTACGTCATTGGCAAAATGTGGGGAGTCCTTTTAATTAGTTTGTTGATTATGGCTGGTCTAGGCTATGCATTCTATTTTACAATCAAGACAATTTATAATCAAAAGAGATTGTCAGAAATTAAAAATGATTTCATAGGAAACATGACGCATGAATTGAAAACCCCAATATCTACGATTTCATTGGCCTGCGAAGCACTTTCTGATAGGGAAATTGAGAGTACCGAAGGACAAAAAGCCAATTTTGTGCGGATGATTAATGAGGAAAATAAGAGATTGGGAGTATTGGTCGAAAATGTTTTGCAAACCGCCATTATTGATAGAGGAAAGCTAAAGTTAAAAGAAGAGCCACTAGGAGTACATGAAATAATAAGGAACGCTACTAACAACATTAAAATTCAAATTGAAAGTAAAAACGGAGAACTAAACTTAGACCTGGGAGCCAAAAAAGATGCTATTTGGGGGGATGAAATTCACATAACTAATGTTATTTATAACCTACTTGATAATGCCAACAAATACACTCCAGAGGCGCCTGTAATACAAATAACTACGGAATCTTTAGAGGAAGGAATCGTGATTAGCATTAATGATAACGGTGTTGGAATTAGTAGAGAAAATCAAAAACGAATTTTTGATAAATTATATCGGGTTCCAACTGGCAACATACACAATGTTAAAGGATTTGGTCTTGGTCTGAGTTATGTTAAGGCTGTTATTGAAAAACACCAAGGCACAATTAGTGTAGTAAGTACGTTAGGAAGGGGTAGCACCTTCAAACTGTTTTTACCGTTTACATTGGCCGAGACTATAAATTAAAAATTATGGAAAATCAAATTAAAGTACTGTTAGTAGAAGACGATCCAAATTTGGGCACATTGCTAAAGGATTATCTAGTTGCAAAAGGATACGACACTGAGCTGAGGTCAAATGGGCAAGAAGGGTACAATGCGTTTGTACAAGCTGATTTTGATTTTTTAATTCTTGATGTGATGATGCCGGTTAAAGACGGCTTAACACTTGCAAAAGAAATTCGCGGTATAGACAAGAATGTTCCGATGTTGTTTTTAACGGCGAAGTCAATGAAAGAGGACACGCTAGAGGGGTTCAATGCGGGGGCTGACGATTACATGACCAAACCATTTTCAATGGAGGAATTATTAGCACGAATGGGTGCCATTTTGCGAAGAACAGGAGGAGAAGGAACAGCTGAAGAAAGTCAGTATCAGGTGGGGAAATATATTTTTAAACCATTAGAAAGAACGCTGGAGTTTAATGGTGACACCAGTAGGTTAACTACAAAAGAAAATGACCTTTTGAAACTCTTGTGTAAAAATGCCAACGGTGTGTTGGAAAGAAACGATGCACTTAAAGCTGTATGGGGTGACGATAATTATTTTAATGGTAGAAGCATGGATGTTTATATCGCAAAGCTTAGGAAGCACCTCAATAGAGATGAAAAGATAGAGATAATGAATATTCATGGCAGAGGGTTCAAGCTTTACTTGCCGGAATGAACGCAGCATACTTTTTTCAAATTTTGATGCGTTAACTTAATAGATGTATAAAAAGAAATCGGATCAGGCGAATATCGAAAAAAGAAGAAAAGGATTCTTTTATATTGGATTAGTAATTTCTTTGGCATTGTCATTATTGGCTTTTGAGTGGGTAATTAGCAAAGGAGATACGGTGGATATCCACGAGCCACTGATATCAGAAAAGATACCTTGGGTTGTAATCATAGACGATGAAAAAATTCCAGAGAAGCCTATTCCAAATACCGAGATCTTAGAAATACAACTTTTATCACCGGAGTTCAATATACAGAACACAGTAAAGTTTACAGACGACTTGAATAGTCAAGGTATTGGCGACATTGCCAGTAACGAACCCTGGATAGACGATGACGAGATTTTCTATATTGATCCATTTCCAGGTAAGATAACGAAGAGTATATTTGATATTGATCAAAGGCCGCATTATAATGCTTGCTTAGGTGATGGAGACTATACACCATTAGTTTTTGATTGTACAGTAGAACAAGTATTTAAATACATTCGTTCTAATATTAAGGTGCCTGAATGTGTGAAGTTAAGTGGGGGGAAGCAAACAGTAATGGCCTTAGTTAAATTGAATGAAAATGGCACAATAGCAGCAGTTTCTATTCTCAACTCTGATGCTGTGTGTGAGGCTTGTTCTATTGAGGCAATGCGTGTATTATTAGAATTACCGCCAATGAATCCTGGTGTTTATGGGGGGATGAACATAAGCGTTTCCTTTTCGATTCCCATCAAATTTGAATACCGCTAACGGTTAATTTATGTAATCTTTCATGGTTTTGCATCTAATAAGAAACCAAAACATTTTAAGATGCAGAAAAAGCGCAAAATTAATTTAGAGTCAAAAAGAAAGCTGTTTTTCAGCACAGGACTACTCATTGCTTTGGGTTGCAGTTTGGTAGCCTTCGAATGGAGAACCGGACAAATAATAGGACAAGAGATGTTGCTATACGACCTGTCTGATAATCTATTGCTCCATGAAGAAATTCCACAGGAGGTTAAGCGAAAAAATATTCCTCCTAAAATTAAAAGAGAACCAACAAACGACATTACAGTTGTTGACACCTTAAAAACGGTAGTTTTATTCGTTCGGGATACTACCCCGATCGACCCACTTGTATTTAATCTAAATCTGCCATTTGACACAATAGGAAGCTATGAGGGTCCTATTATTGATATTGACACGAACATTGCGCCAATCGTAGAGAAACCATGCACCTATCCGGGGGGTCAGTCTGCGCTTATGTTGTGGCTGCAAAAGAACATTAGTTATCCAGAACAAGCGGCAGTGATTCACGCCAGAGGTCGAGTTTTTGTGCAGTTTGTTGTTGAAGTAGACGGAACCATATCAAATGTAAAAACCATTGGTAGAGTGCCGCACCAATCGTTAGGCAGAGAGGCCGTTAGAAAGGTTAGAAAAATACCAGGTAAGTGGACTCCAGGAGAAATGAATGGAAAACCCGTAAGGAGTTATTTTAAACTACCCATAATGTTTTCTATATAGATTAAATCAAGAACGAATTCAAAGAGAGGAAGTTCTGCCGCCGTCTACGGGCAAATTGATGCCATTAATATAGCTCGCTGCAGGTGATGCAAGAAAAGCAATTGCGTTGGCAACCTCTGATGGTTCAGCCACCCTTTTCATGGGCACAGCATTTGCCATACCTGCTTTTACAACCTCTTCAGTTTCACCCATTTTTGCAGCTTTTGTCGAAATAATCGAATTAAGCCGACCCGTATTAGTTGCCCCAGGTAATACATTGTTTACCGTGATGTTAAATTGTCCGAGCTCGTTCGCCATTGTTTTAGCCCAATTGGCTACAGCACCTCGAATGGTATTGGAAACTCCCAAGCCATTTAAAGGTTGTTTGACAGAAGTAGAAATAACATTTATGATTCGACCATACCCCGCTTTTTTCATTCCCGAAATTGTTGCCTGAGAAAGAATATGATTGCAAATCAAGTGTTTTGAAAATGCATCGGAAAATTCGTCTGTAGCAGCATCAGTTATGGGTCCACCAGGAGGTCCACCTGTATTGTTAATGAGAATATGAACAGGCTCGTTTTTAGATAAGAAATCAACAACCGTCGACTTTAGATTCGCCGGAGAAGCGTAATCGGCTACGATGTAACGGTGACTTTGACCGTTAATTGCCGGTAAATTTTTAATACAGTCTTTTAGCTTGATTTCGTTTCTTGCCAACAAGATTACGCTAGCCCCGAGAGCTGCGAGCTCACTTGCTGACGCAAATCCAATGCCTTGCGTACTTCCACAGACAAGAGCTACTTTATTTTTCAAGCTTAATTCCATAACATTAATTTGAATTTAGTTTAATACTAGCGAACTTAACAAAAACGATTTTAATCTAAAGAAATTGAAGCAATGTATGTGTGTTATAACTGTTAATTTGTTGCATTTCTATAATTGACTGTCGTGTGTCGATAAAAAAGAACGCTTAGTCGGTTTGCGAGCAATTTATTTTGATAATCTTGTGATAACGTTGTAAATTAAACTTTCCAATGGAGAATCTCCATCTAAA
>Ga0315331_10000557_pt1 | contig 26139 bp, 14 predicted proteins | sample M160m34915metaG_FD_203456 | JGI IMG/M metagenome (GOLD analysis project Ga0315331, IMG submission 203456) | Ammonia-oxidizing marine archaeal communities from Monterey Bay, California, United States - M1 60m 34915 | ecosystem: Environmental > Aquatic > Marine > Intertidal zone | place: USA...
TGGTGCTCGTCTCGCCCGTCTGGAAGCCCGCGTCGCGATGGAAGAGATCCACCGCCGGATCCCCGATTATGAGGTCGACGAGTCGGGCGTCACGGTCGTGCACGCCGGGAACGTGGCAGGGCTCGCGACGCTCCCGGTCCGTTTCTCTCCGTCACGGTCAACCCACGCGGGTACGTGAGCGGTCGCCCTCGCGCTTAGGTTTAGCTCTTGGCGCCGGGGGCGTTTGCGCTGTTTAGCTGTTCGAGCATCGCTCCCATCGCGGCATGAACGGCCTGCACGGCCTGGAGCGGTCGAATCATGACCCTGAATTCGATGATGCGGCCGGCGTCGTTGCACTCGATGATGTCGATGCCGTTGACGTACTTACCGCCCATGCGGGTCTCGAATTCGAGCGCTGCCTGGTTGCCGACGACGAGCTCCTTCGTGTAGCGAAAGCCGCCAGGTCCGCCTGGGGCAGCCCCTCCCTCTGGCGCCGCGTCGAACGTCGCGGCTGCGGCTTGTAGGTATAACTTCGTGATGTCGCGCCCTTTTTGGGGTGTAAACACGACGGGGGAGTAGAAGACCACATCTTCAGCGAGGAGCTGAGTCAGAAAGGCGTCGCGGTCTCCCGCGACCTCGCCGCGGACCAGTTGGTGCCACGCTCGGACGACATCTTGGATCACGGGGGGAGCTCCTTGCGGCGCGAATTCTCATCACGCGTGTGCTGTCCCCTGGCTGCGGATGTTGCGCCGGCGGGGCGGGAAAAGGATAGGACAGTTGCGTACCTCCTGGAGGCTCCAGCCGCCGAGTCCGGCGTGCGTGTCCCGCCCGTTAGCGCTTCGGGGCCGGGTCGCTCTCTCGGCCCCCCCCGATCGCCGCGCTCGCCCGCATCTTCGACTACCGTTCGGATGCGTCTCGGTGTGGGCGCTGCGCGTCGCCCCCTCGGCACCGTGGACTCAGATCGCCGTGAGGGTGTGGAGCGCGAGCTTGTGTGGAGCTGTGCAGGGGAGCCGATGTATCGCCACCTGGCGCTGATTGCGTTGCTCGGAGCCGTTTACGAGCTTCAGTTCCTCTACGAGCCCGTCAATCCCGTCGATGAGGGCTGGCCGCTGTACGCCGCTTCACGTCTGATTGAGGGCGGAGTTCTCTACGACGACACGTTCTTCGTCTTTCCGCCTGGGCACCTCTTGAGCGCGTGGGTCGCGCGCAGTATCGACCCGCCCGGCTTCGTCGCCGCGCGCTGCATCTATGGGTTCTTCAACGTCGCAGTGGCCCTCTCGCTTTATCTACTGGGGCGCCGCTTGATGGCGCCGCACCTTGCGCTGCTCGCCGCGTTGATGGTCGTCTTCGCGGGCCCTTCGGTCCACAGCCTGCACAACCTCTTCGGTTTCCGTTATCTCGTCTGGGCGATCTTGGCGCTCCTCGCCTTCGGGCGGCATCTCGATTCCGATGAGCGCTGCTGGCTCTTCGTCGCCGGGGCTGCGGCGGGGGTCGCCGTCGCGTTCCGCTTGACGCCGGGCTTCGCCGCGCTGGCCTCTATCGGTCTGGGCTGCCTCGTGTCGCGCCGAGCGGCGTTGGGAAGGCTCGCGGACCTGGCCGCTTTCGCCGTTGGGTTTGCGGTCGTGATCTTGCCGGTGCTCGCGTGGGCTACCAGTGGCGTCGAACTCGCGACGATTTGGCGGGAGGTCGTCGTCCGGCCGGTCGTGATGACGGAGCGGCAGAGCCTCCCCGTGCCTTGGCTCGGCGCGAAGGGCCCGGGTGCGGCTTCCTTCGTGGCGCTCCAATTCTGGTTTTACCCCGCCTTGTTGGTGGGGTACGGGGTCGGGTTGACGCACGCAGCGGTGCGGGCTTGGCGGGGGCGGGGCGTGTCGCCGGATCCCCTGCGCATTGCGGTTTGGGCGTTCGCCGCGGTCTACTTTGCTCGTTCGCTCGGGAGGGCGGATGTCTCCCACCTGCTGTCCGCTTTGCCGCCCCTTTGTCTGCTGAGCGTTGACGCTGCCAGTCGGCTCTTTCCCTGGCTCGCATCGCCTCGGCGAGGGCATCTCGCCGCGTTCGCGATCTTGGTTCTCTGGGTCGCCGCCTGGGGATCCGCTGGCTCGTTCGTGCCGATGGCTCGGGACCTCCTTCCGCTCCCTGCCTCGGATGCGCGGCGCTGGAGCGATCAGCGGACCGCTCTTCAGGCCACGGAGCGCGAGGCGCGCGCGGTGCTCGATTCGGGTGTCGAGCCCCGCATCCTGCTGGATCTCAGCGCGCGACCCTCCCTGTATCTCCTCGGGACGTTCGTGGGGCCTGGTTACGCGGATGTCGTGATGCCCGGGACGTTTATGGACGCGCAAGAAGAGGCTCGGTTCCTGTCGCGCCTCCGCGAGGCTCCGCCAGAAGGTGTGTTCTGGCCGTCGCGTCCTTTCGATGGGCAGCCTCAACGCGACGTGTCGAAGACCGCTCCCGCGGTCACCGCCTGGGCGCGGGGCTTCTATTCGCCCGAGTCTGCGGACTGAGTCCCTTCGGTGGGATGGCGAGTTGGAGACCCTTATGGGGAGGGCGGGCAACTGCCCTCGATGTGAAACCAAAGTCCACTCCTGTCTGTGTGGAAAAAAAATTTCTCATGATAATCGAAAAACGTGGAATGTTATTCCATGAGTTGCCGGTCTGTTAAAGCGCAACTCTCACGTAGCCTTCAGGCAGCCTTCCTTCTGAGTCCTCGTTTCTGCATCGGTTTGCCGAATTCTCTCCTTTCGGCCGTTTCTGGTGTGGCACCGCTATTGCACTGACTTTGCCCGCGCGGTTGCGACTGAACCCCTCTGGGGGGTCGGTCGTGGCGCTGCTTGTGACGGTCGCATGCAGGTCTGCGTGAAATGACTAGTGCGAGAGAGGTTGTGACACCACGAGTTAGGGTTTTGTGAAGGTGGGTAGAGCGTTATGCGTCTGCCTTTGTTTCGCGAAACCCTTGAAGAAATTGAGATGTATCGCTCTTTCTGGCTCGTCCTGGCCCTTGTTCTGTTGCAGCAAAACCGTTGATGCGGATTGCTAATTCGGATGGGGAGTGAGGGGTGGGAGGAGGCGCGGGGCTTCGTAGGAACGGTCGTTTGGCCAGTTCTTGCGGTCTGCGATTCCGTCGCTCGGGTGGCTCTAGGGAGCCGTCTATTCCTTTTTGAGCGAGGGCTATGTCTTGGGTTTTTCTTCGTTTTTTTCGTGGTCGAGTGACCGCACGGTCAATTGCTGAGGAGAGAGATGATGAAATCGGAAGGAGCTGGTCTGCTGGCCCGAGCAAAGCTCGGGGTCGCATTCCTCGCCGCATTCGTAGCGGCAGGGGCGGCCAACGGCACACCGCTAGAGGAACTCGCGAGTGATAGGCATACGTTTACCTACACGAGTGCAGACATCAGCAAGATCTTGGGTGACATCAAGGTCGCGGAGCGCCACACGGCGGGGGAAGAGCTGAGAGATATTCTCCCCAATGCGAGTTCGACTCGTGGCCTCCGGGCGATTGATGGCTATCAAAACAACATCACGGGTATCGATGATCGTGACGTGTGGGGAGCGGCGGACTTCGCGTTCCCGACTCTGGCAGATCAGGCTTTCCGGCCGGCCGGGACCCTTCCTGATATGGACGGCCCGATGGGCCCCGCAGTGGCCCGAGAGACCTCCTATAACTCAAGCACGGACGTCTGGGATCCCGAGCCCCGGATCATCAGCCAGTTGATCAACAACCAGACCAGCCAGAACCCCGCCGCCTTGGCGGTGTTTTCGGAGTGCGAGGATTGCGCGCTCCTGAGCAACGAGAGCGCGGCGGTCGGGCTCGCACCCGGGGACGAGGCGTACGCCTTCCCGAACGCGGCTCCGGACGAAGGTCTCTCGGCTCCGATCAACTCCTTCATCACGTTCTTCGGGCAGTTCTTCGATCACGGTCTCGACCTGATCGAGAAGGGCGGCAATGGCACGGTCATGATCCCCCTGCAGGAGGACGACCCGCTTTACGTTGAAGGCTCGCAGACGAACTTCATGTCGATCACGCGCGCCACTCAGGTTGACGGACAGCCTGGGTCGAGCATCAACCGGACGGCTCCCCTGGTCGATCAGAACCAGACCTACGCGTCCCACCCCTCGGTACTCGTGTTCCTCCGTGATTATGAGCTCGTCGACGGGATGCCCGAGGCCACAGGCCGACTCCTCAACGGTGCCCCCAAGGCTGCCGGCGATGAGGGTGGTATGGCCACCTGGGCTGAGGTCAAGGAGAACGCTCGGACCAAGCTCGGTATCGAGCTCGACGACTTCGATGGTAAGAGCATGCCTCTGATCGCGGTCGACGCCTACGGTCACTTCCTGCCCGGCCCGAATGGGCTGCCGATGATCGTTACGGAGGGCGCAGTTGACGCGCACCGACACCACGGCATCGACTACGTCACCACCGTTGAGGGTGACCTGGTGAACCCCGTTGATGCGTCCGACGCAGTGCGGACACACCAGGATCAGCTCATCGACATCGCGCACGGGACTGACCCGTTCAGCCGCAGTGGGACGCCCCGGATTGCCTTGTCAACTGCCACGGTAGGGCAGTGTGTGGACATCCGCGGTGAGTCGACGTGCTACGACGACGAGCTGCTCGGAACGCACTACGTGACGGGCGACGGCCGATCCAACGAGAACATCGCGTTGACCGCGATCCACCACATCTTCCACTCCGAGCACAACCGCCTGGTTGAGTTCTCGAAGGCGAAGATCGTGAAGGACGCGTTCGACAACAATGATCTGGCTGGCCTCAATGAGTGGCTCGACACCGCGGTTGACGCGGTTCCGGACCCGTCAGTCGAGAACGATCTCGACTGGGACGGTAACCGGATGTTCAGCCTCGCGAAGTTCGGGACCGAGATGCAGTACAACCGCATCGCGTTCGATGAGTTCTCGCCCACGCTGGCGGGACTCAAGGATCCGTTCGAAGGTGGCCCGTTCGGCTATCACACGAACTTGGATCCGACGATCACGATGGAGTTCGCGCAGTCGGTCTATCGCTTCGGTCACTCCCTGCTGACGGAAGACGTCTTCCGATTCAGCAGTGGGCTGGCCGAGGACAACAGCATGAGCCTCTTCGATGCGTTCCTCAACCCGAGCGCGTTCGATATGGGTGGCTCGATGACTGACGATGAGGCCGCGGGTTCCATTATCCGTGGTGCGACGCGTGATACGGCTAACGAGCTCGACGAGTTCGTGACGCCGGCGCTTCAGACGAACTTGCTGGGCCTGCCGCTCGACCTCGGCGCGATCAACATCGCTCGTGGCCGTGATGTCGGCCTGCCCCGTCTGAACGCGGCTCGCCGCAGCTTCTATGCTGCGACCGGCAGCACGCAGCTTCAGCCGTACAAGAGCTGGATGGACTTCGCTGACAACCTGACCCATGAAGGTTCGTTGGTGAACTTCGTTGCGGCGTATGGCACGCATGACAGCGTTACGCAGGCGACGACGTTTGACGGTCGACGTTCGGCGGCGCAGGCCCTCGTTGACGGCCTGGGTGTTGCTGGGGATGCACGGGATTTCCTGTACAGCCACGGCGTGTATGCCAACCGTGAGGGTCTCAACGTCACGGGTGTCGAAGACATCGACTTCTGGGTCGGTGGTTTGGCGGAAGAGCGGATGCCCTTCGGTGGGTACCTCGGCTCGACCTTCAACTACGTCTTCGAGTCCCAGATGGAAGGCCTTCAGAATGGTGACCGGTTCTACTACCTGGCTCGGACGGGTGAGATGGACCTGTTGAACGAGCTCGAGTCGAACTCGTTCACGCGACTCGTGATGCGGAACTCGGACGCTGGTGAAGTGGGCAGTGGCAGCATGCACCTGAACATCTTCGCTTCGCCGAACCACATCCTCGAGATCGACCAGACGAGGCAGCGGAACCCGGGTTCGGATACCTCGGTGAATGTCAACGCGGATCCTGATCCGGAGTCGATGCTCTTCCCGTTGGTCATTCGTGACGCGGACTTCCTGACGACGGACATCAACATCGCTGGTGGAAATGTCAACAACGTCGCGCAGTACACCGGCGGTGACCACGTGGTCATCGGTGGTACGAACGAAGCGGATACGATCATCGGTGGTATCGGCGACGACGCCCTTTGGGGCCACGGCGGTAACGACCGCATCGAAGGCGGCGACGGCGCGGACCTCATCGAGGGTGGCGACGGCGACGACATCATTACGGACCTTGCGGGTCCGGACGTGATCGAGGGTGGTCGAGGCAACGACGCCATCCACAGTGGTAACGAGGAAGACGTGATCTTTGGTGACGAGGGCAACGACTTCATCATCAACTCAAGTGAGCACGGTGAGACGTTCCTCGGAGACGGAAACGACTTCCTCTTCGACGGGCCGTTCCTTGGCCTCCACCGCGGTGGTGCGGGCCATGACTGGATGGAGAACACGGGTGGCGGCGAGGTCGTACTCGCTGGTGACCTGTTCGCCTTCCAGGAGCTCGGTGAGTCGCCGGTCAAGGGTCACGACATTCTCGTTGCTCGTGGCGGCAACAACGACATGGACGCTGAGAGTGGTGATGACATCATGGTTGACGGCCCGGGCGTCGATCGGATGGAAGGCCAGATGGGCTTTGACTGGGCCAGCTTCCAGAATGATGAGCTGGGTGTCGAGGTCGATATTGCGACCACGATCTTCCTGAGGCCGGTGCATCCGCCGTCGAACGCGACGATGGAAAACCGGTATGACCGAGTTGAGGGCATCAGTGGTTCGCCCAAGTCCGACATCCTGATCGGTACGGAGAACCCCGCTCTCGCCATGATCGGCAACGAGTTGTTCGACACGCTTGACCTCATTGATGGCTTGTTGGTCAACAACAACAACCGACGCACCGACGCAAGTGAGGTTGGTCTCGGTGTCCTTCCGGCTTCGGAGCTCCGTGAGATCGCACCGGATTTCTTCAATCCGGCGACGGGACCTCGGGTCGGCTGGGCGCAGGGTGAAATCATCCTGGGCGGTGCCGGTAGTGACTTGATGGAAGGTAAGAACGGCGATGACATCATCGACGGCGACAAGTCCTTGCACGTGGGTATTGACACGGGCGATGGGCGAATCGTTGACTCGATGATGGACATCCAAGCAGAGGTGTTCGCTGGGACCCTTCCGGTCGCCAACCTCGTCGCTTCGCGCGCAATCGCGGACCGGGACGAGAACGATGTCGATACGGATACGGTCGTGTTCTCGGGAAATCGAGCGGACTATGTGATCGAAGGTACGACGAACGCCGATGGCGTCCTCACGATTGAGGACATCCAGCAGCGCCGAACGGATGACCGGGTGCGGCTCGCCGCTGATGGTTATATCCGTGTTACGGATCAGGCGTTGGGCGCTCTCGGTGATGGCTCTGACCTCGTTCGAAACGTTGAGCGCTTGCGCTTTAACGATGAGGTCGTCGTGATCCCCGCGGGTGTCGCGGGTGCTGGTGGCGCGGGCAACTCTGTGGCCACGGGTGCGCCCGTGATCGCTGGCGAGTTCACGGTCGGCGGTACCGTCACGGCTGCGCTGGGTACGTTGGCAGATGCTGACGGCATGGAAGGTCCTATCACGTGGATGTGGCAAGTTGAGCTTGAGGTCGGGAGTGGCGAGTTCTCGCCGCTCATGGTCATCACGCCCAACGCGCCGTTCCAGTTGGTCGGCGAAAGCGTGGTTCTCGACGCGGGTTCTGCGGGTTTGAACATCCGTGTGGCGGCTCGCTTCAAGGACGACGCTGGGGTCTTCGAGCAAGGGGTTTCGGCTGCTGCTCAGGTGGAGTGCGACGCAGCGTGTGTCGCGGCTCTCCCGGTTGACATGCTTGTGCCGGTCGCGACCGTTCAGGAAGGTCGAACGTGCGACAACATCCGGGCTCTGGACATCGTGTTCGAGAACGCGTCGCGTGCGGGTCGACCCCGCCTCGACTTCGTGGTCGCGAATGTGCTCCTCAACCGCTTCGACGGTACCGAGAGCGCCTTCCCTCCTGGCTTCGGTGCCGGGGCGGAGCTCGCGGTCAACAACGTCGCGCTCGTCTTCACGGATGCGAACGGTGTTGTGAACGGGACGGTCTCTCCTGAGATCACGGCGATCGAGCAGCTCGATGCCGCTGGGGCGGTCACGGGTGTCTCCGCGAATCGGGTGAACATCCTATGGTCGATCCGTGGTGCTGACGTGGCGCCGTTGGTGATGGGTGATACCACTGTGGACCTAGTCCTCAATGGTGTGGCCTGTGCCTCGATCCCGCTGGTTGGGAACTCGGGCATCCTCGATGGTACCGATGTGACCCAGGTCGCGGTGGACGGTGTTGGCGTCGTGCTGACTCCGGAGGCACCTCCGGTGGATCCGGTGACGGTCGATCCGGTTGCTCCTGAAGCGCCGACGTCCTTCTCGGCGACCACGCCGGCGAATGGTCGGGTTCGGATCAACGACACCTGCCCGGCAGGTTCCGAGGCGACGGCTGACACTGCTGGTGTCGCATGCGCGACCGATGCAGCGGGCCGATTCCGCTGCCGCGGCCGCGGCGTCCCTGCGGCCACGGTCGTGACGGCCACCTGTTCTGAGGTGGGCGGCGGCGTCGATGCGGCTCCGTCTTCGACGACGGTGGCGGCTGACGCTCGTGGTCTGGTTCGGGAGACGGGCAACTGCTTCGCGGGTCAGACCGCGACGGCAGCGGGCCTGCGATGCCGGACGAGCAACACGGGTCGCTTCACTTGCACCGGCCGCGACTTCGCGGCTGGCGAGGAGGTCGTGATCACCTGCCAATAATGTGATGAGGCGCGAGGGTCCATGAGGCCCTCGCGCAGAGTCCTTGATCGCCCCGGCGGCCCTGTACAGGCCGTCGGGGCGTTTTCGTTTGGAGGTGTCGCGCCCGGATCGGGCGGCCAGGTCGGATCAGGTCCCGGCTCCAGGGAGGATACCTCTCGTCGCTCGGCGGGTGAGCCACGCGCCGACCGCACAAAGCGAGAGTGCAAGCGCAGCGCGGGCTGCGAACGAGACGGGGACGGAGGGGCCGGTGGGCAGATCGATGAGTGAAAAGACGTTGGTGACTACGGGGATCGAAGAGGAGTCCATGGACAAGTTGCCGAGCTGGGCGTAAAAGTTGTCTCCCCAGCAACTCAACTGGGAGTTGACCGATGACGAGCAGGCGTGGAAGAGCCCCGTGCCGAGTGTCAGCGCGGCGTTTCCGAGCCGGGTGACGGCGGTCGGCGCGGATCGATCATTGGGATCGCCGACTCCGATCTGTCCATCGGAGTTCGCGCCCCAGCACCAGACAGTGTTCTCGCTCGATCGAGCACAGGTGAATGCGTCGCCGGCGTAGAGTTCTTCGGTCGGTTCGGTGATGCCCGAGACAAGGGCGGGGAGACGCTGGGACTGAAGCAGCGAGTTGCCGAGCTGCCCGCGCTCGTTGTCGCCCCAGCAATAGAGGTTTCCTGCGGTGGTCCGCGCGCAGCTATGGCGAGAGCCCGAGGTGATCTGGTCCACGAGACCGAGGCGAGGAGCGCCGCGGGTCGAGAGGCCGTAGACCCGAGTCGGGAGGGCCCGAGACCGAGAGGTGCCGTCTCCGATCTGGCCAAAGAAATTGTCGCCCCAGCACAGTGCGTTCCCCGTCGAGGTGGCGGCACAGCTGTGATCTTCGCCCGCGGTGACGGATTGAATCAGGGTGCTGGCAGAGACCCCAGCGACCCTCGTGGGGGTGCTGCGATCGGTCGTCGTCCCGTCTCCGAGCTGCCCCATCGGGTTGGCTCCCCAACAGTAGAGCTCGCCGCTCGTTGTGACCGCGCAGATGTGTGCGGTTCCGGTCGCGAAGGAGTCGACGGCGAGAGGCAGGCCCGTCACCGGCGTGGCGACCGAAGAGCTGTCGGTCGTCCCGTTCCCGAGCTGACCCCGGAGGTTATCGCCCCAGCAGTAGAGGCCGCCCGAGAGGGTCAGCGCGCAGGTGAAGGCCTCACCCGAGGCGATGCGATGGATGTCTTCCTGCGGGAGGCCGAGCACCGCTTGCGGGTTGATCTGGTCCGTCGTGGTTCCATTTCCCAGCTGGCCCGAGTCGTTCAGGCCCCAACAGACGACGCCGCCGTCCGCAGCGATCACGCAGGTGTGACCGAGTCCCCCGGTGACGGTGGACTGTGAGGCCGCGGGGAGGGCGCTCAGGGTGTAGAGGAAGATCAGGCAAGGGAGGGCCGACGAGCCCAGGACCCGGAAGCAGCGAGGGAGCGAAAAGACGCGCGAGACCACCGAATTCTCCTCAATCGGCTCACCACCGCGGGGATTGCGCACGTGAGCAATGGGTTCTTCGGCGGGGCTTGTGGGCTGCTTGAGAGCGCAAATCGCCTGCAGCGTCGGCGTGGGCCGGCTGCTTGTGGCCGCAGAACCGCCGGGAGTGCTCTCAAGTACGACGAGGGGCACACCGAAGTGCAACCTGGAAGCGATTCGTCGCGAGAGGCCGTCGTTTCTGGCCGATCGCGCTCCCCCCCGGATGGGGGGTCTTTCAGGCCGTCGCTGGGGCGGTCGTCATAGTCTTTGCCCACTTCTGAGGAAAATGAATGCACAGCCGATTTCGCTGTCTCGCCGTTTCGAGTCTGATCGTAGGCCTACTGGTTGCCTGCCAGGCTGAAGACTCCAGAATTTCTGAGCATATGAGGCAGGGCGCTGAGGCGCTCGAGGCCCGCCAGTTCGAGGTCGCGCGCGGGGCGTTCGAGCAGGCGCTGGCGCTCGCTCCTGAGTCTGGACCCGCTCACTACGGGATCGCGAAGGCCTTCTTCGGGGTGGGCAAGACGCGGGCTGGGATCGAGGCGTTGCGCGGCGCGGCCCGCCTGGACGCGAAGAGCAGTGAGCCCAAGGTGCAGCTCGCGCAGATGCTGTTGGTCGCGGGGAGCCTCGAGGAGGCGCTCGTGGAGGCGCAGGGAGCCGTCGAGATCGAGCCGGCCCGAGCGGACACCTATCTTATTCAGGGGCAGGTACTGGCGAAGCTGGGCCGCATGCCCGAGGCGCTCCAGGCCTTCCAGCAGGCGGTCGAGCGGGAGCCGGACTCGTATCGCGCGGTCCTGTCGCTCGCGGTGGCCCACAACAACGCCCGGCAGTTCGAAGAGGCCGAAGCGGCCTTCCGGCGGGCGGTGGAGATTGAGCCGGGCTTCAGTGCGGAGGCCGCGCTCGCGCGTTTCTTGGCTCAGGATCAGACCCGAGACGAGGAGACCGAGGCGGCTCTCCAGCGGGTCATCGAGCTTGCAGCGAGCCCCCGCGAGGTGCGCCTGGCACATGAGACTCTGGTGGGTTTGTACGTGCAACGTGAGCGATATGACGATGCCCGCGCTCTGCTGAAGGCCGCTACCGAGCAGCACGCTGCGAACGTGGAGCTGGGCTACTTGCTGGCCCAGGTCGAAGCGTCCGCCGGCAATGTGGGCGGTGCGGTGTCGTTACTTCAGCAGCTTGCGAAGGAAAACCCGACCGATACGCGCCCGCAGCTCCTCCTCTCCTCGATGATGGGGAAGAGTGGCGATCGTGAGAGCGCGATCGTTGCCGCTCGTCGCGCTGTGGAGATCGACCCCGGTCAACCCCCGGCCCGCCTGCGTTTGGCGGAGCTGCTGATCGACAGCGGCTTCTCGAACGCGGCGACGGGGCATGTTGCGGAGGGCCGAGGTCTCGCCGAATCGGTGCTCGAAGACGTACCCGATCACCCGGGCGCACTGATGCTGCTGTCCAAGGTCGCCCTCTCCGAGGATCGGATCGATGCCGCGGTGACGAACTTGCGTGCGGCGGTGGCGAGCGCCCCTAATTTTGCGCGGGCCCACTATCGCCTGGGCGCGGCGCTCGTGATCCAGGGGAAGAAGCAAGCAGGCCGGCAGGCGCTCCTTCGAGCGCTCGAGATCGAGCCGGATCAGCTGGATGCTCGTCGCCTGCTGGTGCGGGTGCACGCGATGCTCGGCTCGCACGAGGAGGCGGTCGAGCAAGCGCGCGTGGTGCTGAGCCAGGCCTCGGGTGAAGAGACCATTCGGGTTCTGGCCGCGGAGAACCTGGTCGTACTGGGGCGGCTGGAGGAGGCTGCGAGCCTGCTCAAGGCCATCCCCGCGAGCGAGCGCAGCGCCCTGATGTTGCATCAACTGGGGCGGGTCCTGCTCCAGTCGGGCGAGCTCGAGGAGGCCCGCCTGGCATTTGGGGCCGCTCTCGAGAGAGACCCATTCCATCACGACACTCTGCGAGACATGGTCCCGCTCGATGTGCAGGCGGGGCTCTTCGATGTCTCGGTCAAGCGGATCGAGGAGGCCGCGAGCGGGAAGCCGGGCGACTCGGACCTTCGGCTCCTGGTGGGTGTTGTCGCGGTGATCGATGGCCGTCCGCAAGAGGCCGAGCGTTCATTCAAGCAGGCCCTGAAGCTTGCGCCGCGAAACACCCAGGCGTACGAGCATCTGGCTCGGTTCTACGCGATGCGGGGGCGGTTGACGGAGGCCGTTCGGAGTTACGAGGTGGCCGTCGCAGCGAGACCGGAGGACGCCCACCTGCATCATTTCCTCGGGGTGCTTTATCAGTACGGCGGCAATCTCAATCGCGCCGCGAAGAGCTACGACAAGGCGGTTGGCCTGGCGCCCGACCTCGCGGAGTCGAAGAACAACCTCGCCTACATCCTCGCGGAGACGGGGACCGATCTCGATCGGGCGCTCGAGCTCGCGCAGGATGCGGTGGCTCAGTTGGGCGAGGTCGCGAATGTCGCCGACACGCTGGGTTGGGTTCTCGTCAAGCGAGGGCAGAGCAATGAGGCGATCGAGGTCCTGAACCGTGCCGAGGCGAGCGCGCTCGAGACGAAGGACGTGAACTCGGTCGGTACGATTCGGCAGCACCTCGCGACCGCTTACATGGCGCAGGGTATGAAAACGGACGCGACGAAGCTCGTGGAGAGCGCGCTCTCGGAGCTGGACGCGGCGGCGGCGCTTCGAAAGAAGCAGGGCAACACCGCGAGCAACGAGCCGGGTTGGGCCACCGCCATGCGGGAAATGAAGCGGCAGCTCGAAAACGAGGGGTGACCCTGCGCGCGAGCTGCACCACATCGTGACATGCGCTCCAACCCCGGTCGTCTCGGCCGGGGTTGGTTCGTTTTGGGGCTCGGGTGGGGTCGTCCCGAGGCGCTAGTCGGGGTCGTTGGAGCGATTCCGTCGCATCATCGAGAGTTGACGGTTGCTCGCCTGCGCCGTGAGCCAGCCCAGCAGGCGCGGCGCCCACCGCTTGAGCCGGTACAGGACCCAGGCTTCGGGTGAAATCGGCGCGACGGCGCGATCCTGTTGGACTGCGCGGAGGACTCCCTCGGCGACGCGCTCGGGGCTGTAGCCTCGCCGACGGAAGCCTTCGACCATCTCGGCGCGGCTCGCTGCGCTCTTCGCGACCCCATACATCCGGCTGTTCTGGGCGATCGGGGTATTGGTGAAGCCTGGGCAGACCGCGGTGACCCCTATCCCCTCGGGCGCGAGCTCATCCCGGAGGGCTTCCGACAGGCCCACCACGGCAAACTTGGTCGTGGAGTAGGCGGCGAGGAAGCGTGTCGCCGTATAGCCGGCTGCCGAGGCGACGTTGATCACGTGCCCGCTGGTCCCTCGCTCGACCATCTTGGGTACGAACGCTTGGCAGCCGTGCACGACGCCCATGAGGTTGATCGAGAGGATGCGCTCCCATTCAGGGAGTGGCGTGTCGAGGAACTGGGCGCCGATGCCGATCCCCGCGTTGTTCATCAGGAGATCGACCGCGGGGATGCGGTCGTGGACGATCTTGGCAAAGGCGTGCATGGCGTCGGGTGACGCGACGTCGACGACCTCGCTCAAGACCTCGCGTCCCATCGCCCGAAGCTGTGTCTCGGTGGCGTCGAGGCCCTCCGGGTCGAGGTCGCACAGGGCCAGGTTCGCCCCCCGCTGCGCGAACGCGAGGGCGGTCGCGCGGCCGATTCCCGACCCCGCGCCTGTCACGAGCGCCCATCGCCCTTCGAGTGTTCGGATGTCCATCTTGGCTAGCCCTCGCGCGCGGGTTGCCCGCTAGCGCCTGCAGATCGTCTCAGCGCATGGAAGCCCTCGAAGATCAACCAGACGTCGAGCGCGAGGATGACGCTGCCCGAGATGGCGAGCAGCCACTGTTGCTCGAACGCGGCGTAGTAGCTCAGAACATTGCCTGTCATCGCCCACAGAGTCGCTGCGGCGACGAAGATCATCGGGAGCAGGGTGTAGCGAGCGGGGCGCCCCTGCTGCTGGAGCCATACGGAAACGATGAGGAGGGTCCCGCCGGCGACCAACTGGTTGGTCGTCCCGAACAGCGGCCACAGCGCGAGGCCTCCATTGCCGCCGCCCTGTGTGACGGCGAGCAACAAGGCGGCGCCGATCCCTACGGCTCCCGCGAAGTACCGGTTCGTCAACGGCGCCACTCCGTACGCCTCTGCCAGCTCAGCGATCACGAGCCGCTGGATGCGGGCGCCCGTATCCAGGGACGTCGCGGCGAACGCGATGACCATGACGGCGATGAACGTGCGCGCAGCCTCGACTGGGATCCCGAGGGCGGAGACGAAGGTCGCGCCACCGGTCACGAAGGCGCCGAGCTTCGCGGAGAGCCCATCCGCGGCGCCCCAGCTCGCGTAGTGAACGTGCCACTCGGCAGCCGAGTTGAATCCGGCGGTTGCCGCGAGAACGGCGAGCAGGCCGAGCGCACCCTCGCCGAGCATCCCCCCGTAGCCGATGGGCCGGGCGTCGGTCATGCAGGCGATCTGTTTCGACGTCGTCCCGGAAGAGACCAGGCCGTGGAACCCGGAGATCGCGCCACACGCGATGGTGATGAAGAGGAACGGGATCATGGGGGGCGCGCCTTCCGGTGACGCGTCGATTACGGGGGCGACGATGGTCGGCTGGAGGACCAGCAGACCGGCGGACAACAGGAACAACCCGGTCAGGAGCTGGTGCGAGTTGAGGTAGTCCCGTGGTTGAAGCAAGAGCCAGACGGGGAGCACGGAAGCCACGAACGAGTAGAGGAGCAGGATCCAGACCCAGCTGAGGACGGAGAGGTTGGCGATCTCCGGGAACGCCGCGGCAAAGTCCTCGCCGTAGAAGATCGTGGTTAGAAGGACGCCGTAGACGATGAGGGAAGGGATGAGGATCGGGACGCTGCGCCGGTAGACGAGCCAGCCCAGCCCGACGGCGAGCAGGATCTGCACGTTGATGGGGAGGATGGCCGCGGGGTTGTCATGGAAGAGCGTGCCGATGATGAACGCGAAGACAGCCAGCACGATCCAGATGAGAAATGAGACGATGACGAGGAACATCGTGCGCACGCGCGGGCCGACGATCGTGGCCGCCACCTCGCCGATCGATTGCCCCCGATGTCGCAGGCTGATGACGAGCGCGGCGAAGTCATGCACGGCCCCCATGAAGATCGTTCCCAACGTCACCCAGAGGAGCGCGGGCAGCCAGCCCCAGATGACGGCGATCGCGGGGCCGACGATCGGCGCGGCGCCCGCGATCGACGTGTAGTGGTGACCCCAGAGGATGTTCTTGGTGGTCGGGACGAAGTCCACTCCGTCCTCGAACTCGACGGAGGGGACAGGCTCGTCGGGCCGGAGGACCAAGAGTTTCTCTGCCAGGAACCGTGAGTAGTAGCGGTATCCGAGGGCGAAACTGATGAAGACGATCGCAGCCAGTAACGCGGCGTTCACGGGGGCCCCTCCGTTGCGGGCGCCACGATCGTGCCCGGGTCAGCGAGCATATCCGATCCCGTCACTGTGGTGGCGAGTAGGTCAAGGGGCCGGTTTCGCCGAGGGGAAGGCCGAGCGCGAGCCAGCACACCAGCATGGTGCTCCAGAGGACGAGGAAGGCCGCGGTGTAGGGGAGCATCAGCGCGACGAGGGTCCCGATCCCCGAGCGCGGGATGTATCGCTGTAAGAACGCGAGCACGATGATCATGTATGGGTTGAGGGGCGTGATCACGTTGCTCGCCGAGTCGCCGATGCGGTAGGCGATCTGCGTGAGTTCCGGGCTGATACCGACCTGCATGAACATCGGAACGAAGACAGGGGCGAAGAACGCGTACTTTGCCGACATCGAACCGATGAACAGATTGCCAACGGCGACGACACCGATGAATGAGACCATCAAGAACGCGGCGGGTAGCGCTGCCGCCGCGAGCTGGCGCCCGCCTGCGAGCGCCAGCATCTCTCCGAGGTGGGAGTAGCGAAAGAACTCGATGAACTGCGCCGCGAAGAAGGCGAGGACGATGTAGGAGCCCATCCCGCTAAGCGTCTCGCTCATCATGGCCGACACGTCCTTGTCGTTCCGGAGGCGACCGACGCTCGCGCCGTAGACGATGCCTGGAACGAGGAAGCCGATGAACAGCAGCGGGACGATGGCGCTGACCCAGCGGGGGAACCGCCCGTCGAGCCCGTGCAGCGGAGCGCCAGGGAGCGCGATCAACACCCCGAGCAAGGCCGCGCCCGCCGCGCAGGTCCACAGGGCCCTGCGGAGCGCGACGCGCTCCGTGGGGTCGAGCGCGTGGCTGTTGGCCGCGACGGCGTCCGCCGGAGCGGGTCCGCCCTCATCCGGGGGCTTGTCGCGAAAACGCGGCTCGATCCAGCGCGCCGTGACGGCCCAGCCCACGCCCGTCAGGAGGCCGGTCGAGGCGATCATGAACCAGAGGTTCGCGTTGGCTGCGACGGTGTAGTCCGGATCAATCAGCGACGCGCCCTCGGTCGAGAGTTCGGCGAGCAGGGGGTCCAGGCTGGTCACGAACAGGTTGGCACCGAAGCCGCCGGCGACCCCGGCGAACACGGCCGCGAGCCCCGCTGCGGGCGAGCGGCCGGCCGCGAGGTAGAGCGCGGCGGCGACCGGTGGCAGGACGACATAGCCCGCGTCGAGCCCCATGGAGGACATTACGCCGACGAAGATCACAGTGGGGGTGAGCAGCGCAGGGGGCACGGCCAGCATGACCTGTTTCAGCAGGGCGCCGATGAACCCGCTGCGCTCCGCGACTCCGATGCCGAGCATCCCGACGAGCACCACGCCGAGCGGCGCGAACCCGATGAAGGCGGCGACCATGTTGTCGAGCGCATGGTAGAGCCCGTCGCTCGACAGAAGGCTTCGGGCCCGGACCGTGACCGTGAGGCTCTCTCGCGCGATACGCCCCGTTTCAGGGTCGACGAGCCCGACCGTCACGGGGGCCTCCGTCGCGGGGTCGACCACGGGTTGCCCGTCCGCGGTCATCACCGGTACACGGACATCCTGGCGGACCTGCTTGTCCACGTTCCAGTCGAGGCTGACCGCGACCTGCGACAGCACCATGACCCCAAGCGCGCCCAGCAGGAACAGGGTCGCCGGGTCCGGGAGGCTGTTGCCGACCTGCTCGATCCGATCGAGGATTCGCGCCGCGCGAGACTCCTGCATCAGGCGTGCTCCGGTCGGCTCTCGGCTCGCTGGAAGAGCGGGCGCCCGAGCCATCGGCGGACGACGAAGAGCAGGCCGAGGGCGGCGATCCCTCCCGAGGCATCCAGCAGGACATCACTCCACGAACCGGTCCGCGCGGTCACGCTGGCTTGGCGCATCTCGTCGGCCGTCGCGAGCGCGCTGACCGAGAGTACGGTGCCGGCGGCAACGAACCGCATGCGAAGGCGAAGCGAGAGGGCGAGGGCGCGTCCGAGGAGCAGGCAAAGGACGCCATATTCGCCAACGTGGGCCGCCTTGCGGACGAGCACCTGGGCGTGCAGCGATTGCTCGGGAGACCAACCGGGTGCGAGCCATGAGAGCAGCGGCCCGAGGAAGCGTGAGGTGGACGTCATGGAGAAACCCTCGCCGCCGAGGTTCCAGATCGTGCTGACCCAGAACAGGGTCAGGAGCCAGGCAAATAGGCGATGGTGGCGCAGCGTCGCCTCCTTCCCAGCCGAATGGACTGCGCTCGAATCGTAGCCCGCGTCGGCGGGGCGCGCGCGGCGGCTATGCTCACCCCGTGGCGGCAGCGCTCCAAATCGGGCTCGTGTTCGAGACACCCGGAACCTATCCGAAGGGACCGGGGGATCCGGACGACTACGCGGCGGAATACGAGCCGCTGGAGACGATCCGCGCGCTGCAGAGCGCGGTCGCGGCGATCGGGCACGCGTGCGTCGAGTTGGGGGCGCCGCACGACCTCCTGCGCGCGCTGGGTGAAGGAGCGCTCCCGCCGGTGGACGCGGTGTTGTCGATCGCGGAGGGGCGCGGGACACGCAACCGGGAGGGGTGGGTCCCGAGCTTGCTCGAGCTCGCCGGGATCCCGTTGTTGGGTTCGGACGCGCTGACCCTGTCCACGAGCTTGGATAAAGCGTGGACGCTCGAGCGCGTCGCCGCGGCCGGGGGCCGCGTTCTCCCGTACGCGGTGCTCGATGCGTCCGATGAGGTCGAGTCGGCTGTGTTGCCGGCCGCGTTCCCGCTCTTCGTGAAGCCGCGTTGGGAGGGCACCGCGAAGGGCATCCACGCCGCGTCCCTGTGCCACGACCGGCGCGCGTTGTCCCGCGCGGTCGAGGAGGTCACGGAGCGTTATCAACAGCCAGCGCTCGTCGAGGCCTTCGCGCCTGGGCCAGAGTACACCGTGACGGTGGTTGGGAATGGGCCGCCGCGCGTCCTCCCGACGCTCCAGCGGGCGCTCGAGGCCGACACGGGCATCGGAATCCACGCGCTGGAGCGCCCGGGCGCACCGGCCCCTCCGCCCGGCGGATACCACCACGTCACGCCCGGGACCCTCGAGCCCGCGCTGGAGCAGGAACTCGAAGCCGCATCCATTCGGGCGTATGAAGCCCTTGAATGTCAGGACTTTGCACGCCTGGACTTCAAGCTCGATCGTGAGGGCCGGGCGTGCTTCCTCGAGATCAACCCCTTGCCGACCTTCGCGCCAGACGGGAGCTTCGGCATCCTGGCCGAGCTCGCGGGGCAGCCCTATGCCGCCTTCGTCGGAGAGATCTTGGCCCTGGGGCTCGAGCGGCTGGGGCTGGCGCCCGGCGCGCAGGAGGGAGCAGCAAGGTGAGTGAGTGGAGCCCGGGAGGTGCGCGGGTACAGCCGCCGGAGGGTGTGGCGGAATCCGACTGGTCGGATTGGACCTGGCAGATGCGGAACCGCATCCGGTCCGCGGAGGAACTGACGGACTGGGTCGAGGTCGACCCCGACGAACGTCGCGCGATCGCGTCGTTGGCGACCCGTTTCCGTTTCGTGATTACCCCCTACTACGCGCGGTTGATGGACCCTCGGGACCCCGAGTGTCCCATCCGGCGCCAGGTCGTGCCGCGTAGCGCTGAGCTCGATGACCCGGCTGGGATGCCCGATCCGCTCTCGGAGGTCGATCACTCTCCGGTCAAGAACGTTGTGCGCGTCTACCCGGACCGGATCGCGTTTTGCGTGAACAACGAATGCGCGCTCTATTGCCGCTTCTGTCTGCGCAAGCGCATGGTGGGCGATGAGGCGTGGACGATGCAGAAGCGCGAGCTCGAGGCGGGGTTGGACTGGATCCGTGCGAACAGGGAGATCCGCGACGTGCTGCTGACCGGGGGTGACCCGCTCGTGTTCTCCGACAGTCGGCTCGACTGGCTGCTGGGGGAGCTGCGGTCGATCGAGCACGTCGAGATCATCCGGCTCGGGACGCGCTTGCCTGTGACCCTGCCGTGCCGGGTGACGGCGTCGTTGTGCGAAGTGCTCGAGCGCCATCACCCGATCTGGGTCAACACGCACTTTAATCATCCGCTGGAACTGACCGCCGATGCTGCGGAAGCTTGCGATCGCCTGCTTCGGGCAGGCGTCCCGGTGGGGAATCAGAGCGTGCTGCTGCGCGGCATCAATGACGACCCCGCCGTGATGAAGGCGTTGTGCGAAGGGTTGGTGCGGATCCGTGTGCGCCCGTACTACTGCTATCAGGCGCAGCTGCTGGAGGGGACCTCCCACTTCCGGGTCCCGATCGAGAAAGGGATCGAACTCTTCGACGGAATGCGTGGTCGTACAAGCGGTTTTGCCATCCCAACCTATGTACTGGACACCCCGCATGGCAAGGTCCCGCTGCACGGCGCGTCGGGGCCCGGCCGGGAAGGGGACGACTACGTCGTCGAGGCCTGGGACGGTTCGCCCTGGCGGGAGCCCAACCCGCTCGACCGAGGTGAGCCTTGACCGAGGGGGGCCAGGGGGCACCGAAGCGGCAGCGGGTCGGAGCCATCGCGTTGTTGCTCGGGGGCAGCGTCGCGTTGTCTCGGGTCGTTGGTTATGTGCGCGAGATGATCCTTGCTCACCAGCTCGGCGCGGGGCCGGCGACAGACGCCTATTACGCCGCCTTTCAGATCCCCGACATCCTGAACTACCTGCTCGCGGGCGGGGCGCTGACGATCGCGTTCGTGCCGTTCTATACGCGGGTGCGCGATCAGCGCGGTGAGGCTGCGGCCCAGCGCCTCTTCGAGACGGTCCTGGGCGCGACGGCGTTGCTCGCGGTGGTGGCGACCGTGGCGCTCTGGCTCGCGGTCGACGACCTCGTCCCTGCCGTCTTCTATGACTTCGATCCGGTCACTCGGGAGCAGACCGCGCGACTGACCGCGATCCTTCTGCCGGCGCAGATCTTCTTCGTGACCGGCGGCGTTGTGCGTGCCGTGTTGATGGTCGAGGGTCGCTTCCTGACCCACGCCCTCGCGCCGCTCGTCTACAACGGCGGCATCATCGCCGGAGGACTCTCGACGGGGACCCCGGAAGGCTTCGCCTGGGGGGCGCTCATTGGCGCCGTGGTCGGACCGTTTGCGCTCCCCGTTTTGGATTTGCGCCGAACACACTCGGTGCGCGCCCGCTTGGCGTTGGGCTCAGGCGACCTGCGGTCGTATCTCTGGGTTGCGCTTCCGCTGATGTTGGGTCTGTCGTTGACGACCGTAGACGAGTGGTACGACAAGTATTTCGGGCAATCAGTCGGCGTAGGGGTCGTCGCGGTCCTCGGCTTCGCGCGACGGCTGGTGCAGGCGCCGATCGCGGTTGTGGGGCAGGCGATCGGGGTGGCGGCGCTGCCAACGCTGACGCGACTGCAAAACGAGGGGCGTCAGCCAGAGTTCGAACGCGTCCTGTCCGGGGCGCTGCGGGCGGCGCTCGGGCTGGGCCTTCTGGCGGCGGCCTTTGCGCTCGCGTTCGCCCGGCCCATCGTGGAGGTGGTCTACCGCCACGGCGCGTTCGACGAGCAGGCGGCTGTGCGCACGACCGGGGTCCTGGCCATCATGGCCTGTGCGGTTCCAGCCTGGGTTGTTCAGCAGGTCGGCGTACGAGCCTTCTACGCGCGCGAAGAGATGTGGCGCGCGATGTTCCTCGGGACCGGGATCGTGGCGGTCGCGCTCCCCCTGTACATCTTCCTCGGACGCGAGCACGGGGCCGAAGGGTTGGCGATGGCCGGCGTGCTGGCCATGACGTGTAACGCCGTCGCGACGCTGGGGTGGGCCCGTGTGCGGTTTGGCGGCCCCCGTCTGCGTCCGCTGCTCGGAGCGGGGGGGCGGGGCCTGGTGATCGCGGGGTTGTCCGCCTTCGCGGCGCGCGCCGTCATTCCAGAGAGCATGGGCGGGTTCGGCGCGCTGGCAGAGCTGGCAGCGGGCGGCCTGGTATTCGCCGTGCTGGCCGGCGGTGCGACCGCTTGGCTGGGGGACCGCCCGACACGCGAGGGGCTGTCTCGCTTCCTCGCGCGGCTCGCGTCGTGAGCCGGGGGGCTGCGTCGGCCGGGCACGGCGGCGCGTGGGAGTTTTGGATCGACCGTGGGGGGACGTTCACGGATTGCATTGGGGTGAGTCCCGCGGGCCGTGTACACCAAGCGAAGGTGCTCTCCTCGGACACCGCACCGGTCGAGGGAATCGAGAGCATCCTCGCCGCGGCGGGGGCTTCCGTCGAGGCGGTCGAGGCGGTCAAGCTGGGCTCGACCGTCGCGACGAACGCCTTGCTCGAGCGGCAGGGCATCCCCACGGTCCTGGTGACCAACCGGGGACTCGCCGACGTCTTCGTGATCGGCACGCAGCAGCGTCCGCACCTCTTCGACCTCGCGATCGAGCGGCCCGAGCCGGTGCACTCGCAAGCTGTGGAAGTCACCGGCCGAACCGGGGCGGCGGGGGAGGACCTTGAGCCCTTCGACGCCGACGGCCTGCGTCGCGCCCTCGCGCAGGCCCGTGACGCAGGTGCGCGCGCCGTGGCCGTCGCGCTGGTGCACGCGACCGTCGAGCCCGAGCTCGAGCGGCGATGCTGTGAGGTCGCGCGCGAGGTGGGGTTCGCGTTCGTGATCGCCTCCCATGAAATCGCCCATGAGCAAGGGCTGCTCGCGCGCGGCGAGACCGCGGCGGCAGATGCCTATCTCACGCCGCTGCTGCGGCGGCACGTCGAAACGCTTCGCGAGGCCCTCCCCGGGGCGCGGCTTCGCTTCATGCAATCTTCTGGCGGACTCACCACGGCCGCGCGGTTTCGCGGCCCCAACGCGCTGCTCTCGGGACCTGCGGGGGGTGTCGTCGCGGCCGCCCGCGTGGCGCGGGCGAGCGGCTTCGACCGGGCGATTGGGTTCGATATGGGCGGCACCTCGACTGACGTCTCGTTGATTATCGATGGCGAGGTCGACCGCGCGTTCGAGAGCATCGTGGGAGGCGTGCGGGTCAAGGCGCCGATGCTGCGGATTCATACGGTGGCGGCTGGCGGCGGCTCGCTGTGCGGCTTCGATGGGTTCTCGTTGACGGTGGGTCCGGGCAGCGCCGGCGCCTGGCCGGGGCCGGTCTCCTATGGACGCCGTGATGCGAGCGGTCTCCCCGCTGGAGACCGGCTGGCCTTGACCGACGCCAATGTCGCCTTGGGGCGTGTGCAACCCGACCGCTTCGCGTTCCCACTCGATCGGGACGGGGTAAACCGAGCGCTCGACCGCGAGCGCGAGGCGCTCGCGGAGGCGGGCTTCGTTCGAACGCGTGAGGAACTCGCCGCAGGGTTCATCGAGGTGGCGAACGCGCACATGGCGCAGGCCATCGTCGAGGTATCCGTGGCGCGTGGCGTGGATCCGCGCGATTGCGCGCTGGTCGCCTTTGGCGGGGCGGCGGGCCAGCACGCCTGCGCGATCGCGCGCCTGCTCGGGATTCGTGATGTCTTGCTGCACCCGCTCGCGGGCGTGCTCTCTGCGTATGGGATCGGCTGCGCACCGGTCAGTTGGGACGGTCAGCGAGACGCCAGCCGGCTCTCGCTCGAAGGGGCCGAGCTGCCCGCCGCCCTCGAGAACGCGTTCGTAGAGTTGGAGCGCGTCGGCCGGGGAGCGCTCGAGGCGGAGGCGGCGGCCGCCGATCGCATCCGCTGCGTTCGAACGCTCGACCTCCGGTATGCGGGGACGGACTTGGCCCTTAGCGTGTCCGAACCCGCGCCAGGTGCTTCACCGGCGGTCTGGCGCGGCGCGTTCGAGGCCGAACACCAGCGCCGCTTCGGCTACGTGCGGCCCGAGCGCGACGTCGAGATCGCGACTGCGCGGCTGAACGCCCGCGCGGAGCAGGCTCGGGAACACGAACCCGTGGCGGGCGCCGCGCTCGCGGAGTGGGGGCCGACGCCGCTCCGGGCGGAGAGACTCTGGTTCGAAGGGGCGGGCTGGTGTGAGGTGCCGGTCTTCTCGCGGGAGAGCCTCGGGCTCGGGATGGAACTCGAGGGACCGGCAGTGGTGCTCGAAGACACGGGAACGCTCATCCTCGAGCAGGGCTTTCGAGCGGAGGTGCTCTCGGGCGGGACACTCCACCTCTCCCACAGGCCGCAGGCGTTACCGGAGGGCGAAGTGGATCCCGCGGCGGTCGATGTGCGCGACCCGGTCCGCATCGAGGTCTTTGGCAACCGGTTCATGTCGATCGCCGAGCAGATGGGGGCGGTGCTCCGGAACACCGCGATCTCGACCAACATCAAGGAGCGCCAGGACTACTCCTGCGCGGTGTTCGACGGGACCGGTGGCCTGGTCGCCAATGCGCCACATATCCCCGTGCATCTGGGCGCCATGGCAGAGACCGTCCGCTGCGCCATCGATCGCTTTGGCCGCGACCTCGCGCCCGGCGATGCGCTGGTGACGAACGACCCCTTCGAGGGCGGCTCGCACCTACCTGACGTGACGGTGGTGACGCCTGTGTTCGTTGACGGCGATCGACCGGCCTTCTTCGTCGCGAGTCGAGGCCACCACGCGGACATCGGCGGTCGAACCCCCGGCTCGATGCCCCCTGATTCCGTGTCCCTCGCGGAGGAAGGGGTCGTGCTGCCGCTGTTTCGGGCGGTGGAGGCGGGCCGCTTCGATGAGGCGGGCGTCCGCGCGCGGCTGGCGGCGCAGCCCTATCCCGCGCGTCGGCCTGACGACAACATCGGCGACCTCGAGGCGATGCTGGCCGCGAATGAGACCGGATGCGCGCGGCTCGTCGACTTCGCGCGGGAGCAGGGCGCGTCCAACCTGGCGGCGAGCATGCGGGCGTTGCAGGCGTTGGCGGCGGTCCGTGTCGCGGACGAGATTGGCCGCCTCGCGGACGGGGTGCATCGTTTTGCCGATCAGCTCGACGATGGCACCCCCGTTTGCGTGGCGTTGCGCGTAGACGGCGCGCGGATGGAAATCGACTTCGGCGGGACGGGCGCGGCAGTCGCGGGCAACCTGAACGCGCCGCGGGCGGTCGTGCAGGCCGCGGTTCTCTATGTGCTGCGGGCATTGGTCGACCAGTCGCTGCCGCTCAACGGGGGGTGTCTCGAGCCGGTCGAGGTTCGCATCCCTCCCGGGAGTCTGTTGGATCCCCCGCGCGGATCAGCGGTCGTTGGGGGCAATGTCGAGACGTCCCAGCGGGTTGTGGATGTGCTGCTCGGTGCGCTCGGCCGCGCTGCCGCGAGCCAGGGGACGATGAACAACGTGACCTTCGGGGACGCGTCCTTCGGCTACTACGAGACCATCGCAGGGGGGGCGGGAGCAGGTCCCGGCTGGGAGGGTGCGTCGGGTGTCCACACACATATGACCAACACGCGGATCACCGACCCGGAGGTCCTCGAGTCACGTTTTCCGGTGCGTCTCGAGGCGTTTGCGCTCCGGCCGGGGACGGGAGGTGCGGGCAGGTGGCGAGGGGGCAATGGGCTGGTCCGCCGTTACCGGTTCACGGCGCCCGTGACGGCGAGTTGGTTGACGGAGCGCCGCGTGGTCGCGCCCTGGGGGCTCGCTGGCGGTGCGCCGGGTGCTGTGGGCCAAAACGTGCTGATTCGGGCGGACGGAACGCGTGAGGGGCTGGGCTCGCGCGGGTCGGCCGAGCTCGGCGTAGGGGACGTCCTCTCGATCGAGACGCCGGGAGGCGGTGGGTACGGCGCCCCTGGGGACCCCGAGCAGGGCTCGGCGGAATGACCTTCCTTCGGCTTACGCTTGCACGACGGGTCTAGCGGGCTACGGTCGGCTCGGGCGCGTAGCTCAGTTGGTAGAGCAAGGGACTCTTAATCCCTAGGTCCGGGGTTCGAACCCCCGCGCGCTCACCACCCAAACCCATCGAGATGGTCTTCTGGGTCCCGAACACGAGTGGTTCGGACGGGTGGCGGACCTTTCACCGGTCTAACGCGACGTCACGTGTTTTGGATCGTCAGACCGCCGTCGACCGGGATCGTGGTCCCGGTGACGTAGGAAGCCGCGGGCAACGCAAGGTTCAGCACCATGTGCGCGATCTCCTCAGGGTCGCCGTAGCGGCGGATGGGGACGCGGCGTCGCGCAAACTTCTCGCGCGCGGCCTCGGGGATCCCCTGCGTCAGCCCTGTCAAGATCGGTCCCGGGCAGATGCAGTTGACCGTGATGCCCTCTCGTGAGAGGTCGACGGCGAGGGAGCGGGTCAGCCCGACGACGCCGTGCTTCGCCGCGGCGTACGGTCCCGTCCCCGCCGTTGCGCCCAGCGCCTCAGTGGAGGCGATGTTGATGATGCGAGCGGCGTCGCTCGCGCGAAGAGAGGGCAGGGCCGCTCGGACCAGCCGCTGGTGGGAGGTGAGCATCACGTCGAAGGCGTGCTGCCAGACGGCGTCGTAGCCTTCGCTGTCGACGGCGCCGCCAACGCCCATCCCCGCGTTGTTGACGAGGATGTCAAGCCCCCCGAACGTCGTGACACAGTCCCCGACAACGCGCTCGATCGCCTCGGGGTCCGCGACGTCGAGGTGCCAGGCACGCGCCGAGCCCCCGGCTTCTCGGATGCCGGCCGCGACCTCCTCC
>Ga0315331_10000559_pt1 | contig 26089 bp, 41 predicted proteins | sample M160m34915metaG_FD_203456 | JGI IMG/M metagenome (GOLD analysis project Ga0315331, IMG submission 203456) | Ammonia-oxidizing marine archaeal communities from Monterey Bay, California, United States - M1 60m 34915 | ecosystem: Environmental > Aquatic > Marine > Intertidal zone | place: USA...
GCTTAGTAAAATCATGAACAACTACAGGTTCTGCAGCCATTTCCACGATATACGCAGGATGGGGACGATACAATTCCGCACCGAGAAGTTTCGGGAAATCGTTATCTATAAACATTAGACGTTTTGGTTATACAGCACAAAGCTGTTGATACCTGTGGAATGAATCCACTAGAACTGGAAAATGAATTCCATTATAAGAATTATAACAAGACTTAATAAACCAGATTATATAAGTTTATCTATTTAAAGTTGATTAGTTGCAGAATATTTAGTAGGTGGCATTACACCATTAGGATGTCCAATAGCACCCATTTGGAATCCCTGAGGTTGTAAAGTATTTCCTCCACCTTGACTCATTAATTGTTGACTATAAGATTTCAATAAGTCGGATGCTTTTTTTTCTGATTCTTCTGGGTTAGGCATTTTTATAAAGATGAAAAAAAGGGGTAGAATTAACTACCCCAAATTTAATGATTTGATTATTCCATTACAAGTAACTTCTGACGGAAGATCTCAGGATTCTGCTGGGCAGCACTAAGGTACTTCCAAGCGTTCTGAGGATCTCTATCAGCAGCACTACCAAAGTTATTCCAGAACTCAGTAGGATTGCCTTGCTGAACCTCTGGAGCAGGTGGAACAGGCATCTCTGGACGAGATGGAGGTGCTGATGGGAATTGGCCTGTAGGAGCCGCAACAGGAGCAGGAGCTGCAGGTTTGTTAGCTGCTAAAGGATAAGGACCATTAGGACCAAAGAACTTAGTAGTGTAATCGGCAAGTACATCAGGATTAGTAAGAATCTTTTCATAAGCTTTATGCTCATTATTTAATTCTTGTAATAATCCAGCTGCTTCGTGAGTTTGCTTATTTGTAGTTATTAGAGCGTCTTCAACCTTACAAGCGTAGTCATTAAGAACTGCAGGTGCATCAGGACCAAAATGGTCAATTACCTCTAGACTTGCGGGACTGACTCCGTTGGCGAGTAGCTGCTCTGTTGTCAACGCCTCCTGAGAGATTTGGGAAGAGTTGTTGGAGTAAGCCTGGTTGTTGTTGATCCCAGGCGTAGAGGTCGGCGCTACCTGGCTGCTGTACTGGGCTGGAATTTGGGAAGCGTAGTTCGCCTGGTCTGCTACTGGAGTCTGACTCGACTGTTGACCCTGGAACGGGAATTGGACTGGTGAACTCAGGAGCCCCACTACCTTGTTGAACGCCTCCTTGTAGGGGTTGTCCTGAGGTTGGGATGCCTGGGGTGCCTGGTAACTGGACGGTGTAGGGCTGTAATGGGTTTCCTGAACCCCCATCTGGGCTGGCACTTGTGGAGCTGGTGCCGCCATCGGCTGGGAGGTTGCCACCCATTGGGGCGACGTTCCCACTGTTGGCGATTGAGCCGCTGTCTGAGCCACGGGTGCTGCTGGAGCCGCGTAACTGATCGGCTGGGTCTGGGATGGTTGGGGTGCCGATTGGGTCGGCGCTACGGTAGCGTCCTGCATAAGTAACTTCCTTCTGAAGGGATTCTAGTGTTCTATATAAAAATGGAGTGAGATCGAGTCTCGGATCTGCAGCCATCGGTAAATTCGGTTGCTGCGGATGTGGCGTTCTCATCTCTTGATTGATTAAATCAATAAAAGCAGAGTACGCTCTTTGTACTTCTCCAACCATTCTGAACGGGAACCCAGATAACATACCTGCGATTTCGTCGTCAGTTTTTGATGGGAATAAGTACTTCAGTGCTTCTATACTATCAACACCCAATTCTTGAAGGTTTCGTGTGAAGATAGATTGGTTCAATTTATCCTGCGCAGTATCTTCATAAACAGGTCCCATCCAACGCCATAAAATAGTTCTATCACCATCAGGAGCAAGACCTAATACACCATCAGGAATATCTCCTGTCTCTACTGCAACATCAATTGCCTCCTGTAATTTCCTTTCATATCTTGCTTTACTTTTACTATATTTCTCTTGTAATTTTTCATCTTCGGGATCTTCAGGTGGTAGTGGATATTTAATACCAGAAACGAAAGCCATTGACTTTCTAAATATCTGTTCTTCTTGGAAAAGAATTAATTCAAAACACTTACAAACACCATAGGTATATAACTGTAAACATTTCTTTTTAGCCGTCGCACTAACACGTCCATAAGCAGATTTTATTTCAGTAGCAGTTACATTCGTAATACTTAAATCATCAATACCACCTAACGCTAAACGTAACTCACTTCGTAACTGTTCCGCATAACGAGCTTGGTCCGTACTAACAGCATTAGGAGTTATAAAACCTACCCTATCTGAAGGTTCTAAGTTAGCGATAACTCTAGGTACTCGCATACCTGAACCAGGTTTACCAATGTAACCAGAAGGCTGGCGCGAAGAAGGATCTTGTTTATAAGTAGAACTAAATAGATTTAGATCAGAAGTAAAACCAGATTGACTAGAAATACTTGGCCTTTGTGCAGTATCGTCGGTATTGTTTTCGACAATATCTTGTTTAGGTCGTGAAGATAAAAGAGTTGGATTACCAAAGAAAGATAAATTAGCTCTAATATTTTTGACCATTTCATCGTGAGCAACGATCTGATTAGATAACCACTCAAATTCACCCGTACCATCAGTACCGAAAGCATCAGGATTATTAAAGACTTCTACACATGGAATAAACTCCATGGTGTTTTCTACTGTCTTTTTATTAAATCCACTAAAGTCAACTGTTTCTTGATCAAAAGTTATTTCTTTTTCACTATGTATCTCTTCAATTTCAAAAGCAGTTATACGTAAACGCATATAACGTTTATCTGTATTCAAACCTACGTTGTTATTGAAACCTTTTTTTGAACGAACTTTATAAGGATAGATTATGATTACTTCTTCTAAATCACCTTCTGGTGTGTAATAACTTCTATAAGCATCTTTATCAAACCAATAAATACGATATGTTTTCTTTGTTGGTCTTATATAAAAAAGACCTTTACCATAAGCTAAAAAACGATCCCAAATAGAGTCAAGACGAGCATCTAACTTATTGAATTTAATAACCTGCTGTATAAAATCAAATCTTTGCGTACCGAAATTATCTTGATGAGGGAAAAATTCAACTCCTTGCCTTATCCCAAACATTTTCATTTGAGATAAATGGGCGTTCACCAGCATGGTGTCTGCCGTTCCCGTTCCATCTCGGTCTATAACCGATTTGACAATGGAATCCAAAACAGATTTACTATTGCTTTCGCTCATTGTTTTAATTAATTCTATTCGTCAATGCTATACCCAGCGTGAAGTCGTTTGAGTGTGATTAGATCATCCTCAACTTCAACTTCAAACCTTTCATTAGGTTGGATTGATAAATCATGGCAGAGTTCATCGGGAAGTGGAATTACCACAGAACCGTATGCATCTTGTTCAATCTCTAACGTGTGATAGGTAATAGCCATTGTGAGTTGTTCTTTCCAGTTTAAATCGTCAATACTCTAACTCTAGTTTTCCTCTAGTCATTAAACCATTACATAACCAAACTAGAGCATCAACACAGTCATCATGGGAACTTACACCGAAGTTAACGATCTCATCCTTTAATGGTCCAAACCTCCTATATTTATTAAAAATGATTTTTCTCTGTTCAAAAAGACCCATAATACCTCTAAAACGAGCAACTTTATCGCCTCTAAAACCTTTAACTGCATGCCAAAGAACATTGTAAAGACCATGGTCTCCTTGACATATTCTTTTAAAATCTGCTTCTAAAGATGCTTGATATGCAACGGCTTCTGACCAAACATGTATAGAACTTCCTGTTGGAAAATAATTGTCTTTATCTTTATGAACTACACCCCACTCTTCTAACATCTCCATTAGTGCCTCTAATTTTTCTAAATTACCCATTATCCGTAACCGTTTACAATCAATAATATGGATTTTGTCTTTTATACGACCACCCATTACAAAAACAGTATAATCATTTTGCTCTCGAACACCTGCTGATAAATCAACTCCTATTCCCATTGCATCAAATTGAGTTGCTATATTCCCTTTAACAATTAAATCAGGTGATAGAGATAACTCACTAGTTTGTATTATTTGATTTTGATACTGAAAACTAAAAGCAACAGGAGCCTGTCTTCTTCTATCACGTAAATACTCTAAAGACCACATATCAGGCCAATAAGAAACTTCTTCTCCTTCGCCATCTACAGTGATTGCTGATTGAACAATCTGAACCCAATCATTAGCTGGGGTAAAAGTACTGTTATGAATATCATCATGTCTAAAACGTGTTCCTAAACAAATAGCTCTACCACCTTCAAACATGGTGGGGACAATAACTGAATTCCAGTTATCTTCCATTGCTTGGCGAATATCTCTATTTTTAATATCATCAGCACTTTTTATAGCATCATCAATAATACAAAGATGTGAACGTTTTGATGTCACAGCACCTTTAAGTCCTGCACAACACACAGTAAATTCTTCTTCACCAGTTGACTTAATACCTGCAAATTTCCAATCAATACTCCAATATTCATTAGAATTTATACCTTTAGCAATCTTTACTCTGGGAAAAATTTCACGATAAGTTTTACTTTCATCGATGATTCTTTTAATAGCTGCACTCTTAGGTCTCGCAACATCAACTGTGTAAGAAATATAGAGAACTTTTAATGGTTGTTTATTAAGAGCATGTACACCAACTGTCCAAGCTGTATATAAACCAAGAATTGTTGATTTAGCACTACCTCTAGGTGCCAAAATATCAATATTCGGTCCACCAATACCTACAAGACATTCGCTATCCTTACCTGTACATAAATAACGATGCCACTCACGGTGATGAGCAGCTGGTGGTTTATCTCCTACAACATCACAGAAATAAGCAAAATCTTTTCGTGCTCGTTCTACATCAACACTGGAAGTTTTTTTTACAACTTGTTGTTTAGCGGCTGCTCGTGCAGTTCGACGATAGACGCTGTAAATACTTGTTCCTGCCATGCACGTAGCATAGCGGAAGAATCTTTAACTTTCTTCTTGCAATATTTTTGTCCAAACTCCCATTGATGCTTCTTGCAATGGACCTTCTATTGGATCATCACGAAAAATAGTTAACATCTCACGTAAAGCTCTATCTGCACCAGCAAGAATTAATCCCTGTTTATCCATTAATACTTTCTCATCTCCTATTTGTTTAATTGCACCACGTAATTCTTTTTGTAACATCGCTATACGCGCAGTTCCCATATCTTGCTTTACCATCCCCATGTCAATTGCATCTCGTAATTTAGAAATATCTTGCTGCATTGCATCTATTTCAGACTCTAATAGCTCATTAAAATTACGTTTTTTAAATTTCTTTTTAGACCATTCATAACAATCCACAATGCTTCCTTTACAACCAAGGAAACGCGCGAATAAATAAATTTGTATTGGTGAAGTTGCTTGTTTGCAAAAAGCTAAAAAGGATTCACGGTCTTTTGCAGTTAATCCGTTAATCCATTTAATCATGCGCGATAGGCACTTTGAGCTTGCCCGTAATCTCTTGCTTCTTTATAGCGTCTAAACATCTCTTCTTGCAACCCTGTTTTTCGAGTTTCCCTACCTGTTTTACCGATTGTTGCTCTTTGTTCCTGTCCTGTCTTACCTATTGTTGCTCTCTGTTCCTGTCCTGTCTTACCTATTGTTGCTCTTTGTTCCTGTCCACCTACTCTTTGTTCGAGAGTCCTAGTTTGTCTTTGTTCGCTAGCTGTTCTTCCAATTGTTGCTCTTTGTTCCTGTCCACCTATTCGTTGTTGTAACGAAGTTGTAGCTCTCTGCTCTTGACCACCAATTCTTAATCTCGATTCTTCAGTCGCTCTGGTTTGCTGGCCAGCAGTACGTAATCCCATTCGTTCTTCAAAACCTCTGGTCCTAATACCTGCTCTTTCTTCCTGTCCTGTAACCCTAGTGGTTGCTCGTGTTTGAGCACCACCTTCGGCTAATCCTGCACGTTGCTCTTGTCCTCTTACTCTTTCCGTTCCACGAGTTTGAGCTCCTGTTTCTGCAATCCTTGCTCTATCTTCCTGACCTCTTACCCTTTCGGTACCACGGGTTTGAGCACCTGTTTCTGCAATTCTTGCTCTATCTTCTTGTCCTCTTACTCTTTCCGTTCCACGAGTTTGAGCACCTGTTTCTGCAATCCTTGCTCTGTCTTCCTGTCCTGAAACTCTCATCCCTGCACGAGACTGTATTCCTGTTTCAGCAATACGTGCTCTATCCTCTTGACCTTGAACTCTTTGACCAGCACGGTTTTGTTCTCCCATTGACATGTAGTTATATCTCGTCTCTAATCCAGCAGCCTGAGCTCTTCTAATATCTTGATTTGCATAAGCAGCTGCATTTGCTCTATCTAAACGAGCAGCTAACTCCATGTTATAAGCTTTTTGAGCTTGAGCTATTTCAGCTAATGCAATTTGAGACTGTAAAGATTGATCAGGTATAGCTGTCCAATCGGTATCACCAAACCAATCGTTTGCTGTCCCTGTTTCCGCTGACCCTTCACTACTTAAATCCGCAGTAGAAGCAGTAGCATTTGTTCTATCTGCTGCCACATTAGTAGCAGTATTGTTTCCTTGTCGTCTACTTGCTCCCATAATGTTTCTACTACCTCCTAATAGTTTAAAGTGACTGAATAATCAACCGAATTTACGTGCACCACCAGTGTTAGCCATTGCAGCAGCAGCAAGTGCTAAATTCGCCATGCTATTACGTAAATTAGCTTCAGAAGTAGCAGCGGTTCCCATGCGGTTCTGAGCAGCAGATTTTAAATTTGACTGGGCAGATGGCATTAACTCTGCAATATTCCTACCTGTAGTTGCATAACCAATATTTCTCGGCATGTATTGATCATATGTATTTAAACTTTGGTTTAAAGCTTGGTTATAAGCCATTTGATTTAAATTTTGTAGATTTGAGAAATTATTATTTAAATAAGAAGTTGCTGCGGCTTGTGAAAGTGGGCTAGGCACTGCAGAACCTAACATTGGATCCATCATATTTGCATTATTTAATGCAGAATTATAAGCCGCTAAATTAAACTTAGTTTCAGGATTCCACGCCATGTTGTGGTAGGCATCCCCTGTTTTTTTCCGTTTATCAAAATCAGTTCTAAACCCTATTAAACCAGAAACAGCATCTCCTATACCTGCAATAACTCTAGGTATTCCAATAGGAGCTGAAGTATCTACTAATTTACCTCCTTCTACTTGAAAACCTTCAGGAACTTCCTCTGTTTCATAAAAATCACTTAAGTCAACATTTCGACGACCACCGTATGCAGTATCCATTCCTACAAAGCTAGGTATAGATTGTGGGTTTCTTATCTGCTGTATAGTTTGCAGAGCACCTAAAACTTTATTGATATCCATATTACATGTAATTGTAAGAAGAGGTAATAGCGTTACCTGCCTGCTGAGCACCAGTCTGACCCATGTTTATACCAGCTAATTGTGCGTTACCAAGAAGCTGAGCATTAGTAGCTATATTCTGCCTAATTCCTGCAGCAGCCATAGCTCTTTCAAACTCATCTTTCTTAGCTTGCTCAGAGAATTTACGTACCGTAGGTAATGTAATGTTCATAGCGTCTCTCATTGCTTCTGCATTCTTCTGAATCATTAGACGTCTAGCAGATTCAGCACCTGCAGGATTAACAACATCATAAGGATTATTTAAAAGTGGGTTTATTCCTCCATACTGACCCATTCCTGGGGGTACTGCAGGACCTAACATTGGTTCCCCAGTAACAGCGTCATACCCAATTATTCCTGACGCACTATTTAACATTCCACCACCAAGACCACCAGCTGTATTTTGAATTCCTCTATTTAATAATGCATTAGTAGCTAAACCCGTACCAACTGGAACTGCAGCTTGAGCAATCTTTGAAGCTACAACACTTGTCATTGGATTAGCTGGACTACCTATTAAACCAGCAGCTAAATTTCCTGCTCTAGGTATTAATCCTTTTGTTACAGTACCCATACCATAACCAAGAGAAGCACCAGTAAGTCCACCCGTAATAGTTCCACCTATATTCCCTTGCATTAAAGAAGGAAGAGCACCAGCAATACCACTTGCTGTCATGCCTGCAACATTAGGATTACTAATTATTTTTTGTAAGTATGGCATCAGGCTGCCTGCCATGCGTACTACACCCATTCTTCTTCTCTCGAAATATTGTATATACTGCTTATTTTAATTCGACTCTACTTAGGATATTTAGTTAACTATATTAACCAAATAAGCCACCTAAACCACCAATAATAGCTCCTGGTATACCTCCCTTTGCATAACCTGTTGCAGCACCCATAGCAGCACCTAAAAGTTTATTCTTACCTCCTCCACTTGCTGATCCAACATCAGCCATTCTTGTACTACCACCATATAGATTTGGTAAAACTATTGCATTCCTATTGCCAAAATCTACATATCCGTCTCCTATATTTGCTCCAGAATTAGAGTTCCCCATAAGTGCCTGACTGGAAGGTTGTGAAGCGTTATTAATTCTCTGAGAACCAGAACCGCCTTGATTAGATGGATTTGTAGTATTAATAATCCCTTGTGCAGCACCAAGTGCGTCTTGCCAATTAAAACCGCTATATCCTGAATTTGGAGCATTGATAGCAGTAGTCCATGGAATATTACCAACATCTGAAGGGAAAGAACCACCACTAAAACTACCGAATCCCTGATTTGGGGCATTAACAGCACTAGTCCAGGTAGTAGAACCAACATTTTGAGGTAAGTCATACGCAGATGAAGGCAAAGAACTACCGCCACCAAAAACATCACCAGCCCATCTTTTTACAGTGTCCCAAACCATTTTTCTATCTCACTTTTTATAATTATATCGCTTACATACGAAGACCAGTTCCGTATATCGATCTAGCAATATCCATTTCTTTTCCAATGTAAGGTGAATGACTATCTAAGCCACCGCCATAACCTTGAACACCTGGGGTTTGCGCTTCTTGACGCATTTGCTGTAACGCCATTTGGTGTCTAAATTTCATCTCTGCTGTTTGCTGCTGATAGTAAGCAGAAGCAGCGGCAGCATCAATGTTTTGATTACCACTTCCACCCATGTAAGGATTACTACGTTGAACCGCTAAAGCATAGTCAGAACGTGGTTTTGAACCTCCAAATAGTTGACCAAAACCCCACCCAGCAAGACCTAAAGCAGCTCCTGTTCCCGCAACAGCTGCAATATTACCAACAGTTTCAGGTCCTAAACCAGTAGCTTCATAGATCGAAGCTCCAGCAGGACTCATAACGTCTGCATCATATCTACCTGCATTAGCTACTTGTCTAGATTCTGCTCTTGGAGCCTCTCTAAAATATTCTTCAGTTAAGCCAATAGGATTATTATCAGGAATTCTACCAGGGCTACTAGGTCTATAATTTGCACTTTTATATTGACCGATCTCAGTTGCTGGAGCAGTTCCAGTTAATGCTCCTAAAGTAGCGTCTTTTGCGGCTGTACCAAAATTACCGAAAAAATCAACAGCATGCTTTGGTATATTTAAACCTGATAAAAAGTTACCAAGATCTTCTCCAGCTTTACGTGCTGGTTTATCAAGAGCAGCAGAGAGTAAATTAGCAGTAAGTTGACTTGCTGTGTTTGCTACTTTTGGAGGTACAGATGGCATTAAACTTCAACTCCTTGACTAGGGAATTTATTCGCTTCATTAGGATTCATTGTACTCGCCCCAGAGTTTGCAGGTTGCTGTACTAAGAACTCAAGACTCCAAGGACCAACCTCGTCTTCAAAAGCAATTAACCCTCGTTGAGCACCAATTCGATAATTATTTAACCAATAACTCGCCTCATCATTATGAATAGGATGTTCAAATTCTGGGACATCATATGTTTGACTTAATCTGAATAATTTTTCTTCAGCAGGAGGCCATGAATCTTGAAAACCTTTATCCCTAGTGAAATTTCTCCACTCAGGACTATCCATCTGACTGTCTTGTGCAGGGTTCTTTCTTCTTGGGTCACCTGCATAATCAAATCTTGGGGTAGCACCTATAGTCCCCCAATCAATAGGATCAGAACGTGAAAAAGCTTTATCTCGTAAATCTTTGTTTTGGTTTAAATCTTTAACTACAATGCCACGCGCCATCGTTAAACCTCCCACCACAATGGTGTTTCTTCATCTTCTCTTGGTACCCTTACATCATAAGCGGAAGCGGGTAAAGATTCGTCACGTAACCAATCACTTCCTCCTGTAGGTATGTAGGCTGAACTACCAAATCTGTCTTTCTTTAAACCAATGATGGCATCTCCTGGTAACTTAGGTGCTGCAGGGTTGTAATCCATATTGTACTTAGATCTTACATTTGCCATTCTAGCCTCATTTCCTGCCATAGCTCTCATACGTTCTGCTTGTCGTTCACGAAGATTTGCATCAGCCATTTCTTGAAACTTCTCTTCCCCAACAGCCATTTTTAATCCACGTCTAACAACCTTCTTTGCAGCTTGATCACCAGCTTGTGCAAGATTAGATAATACAAGTTTTACCTTGTCAGCATATGGAATATTTAATTGCAGTTTATTAGCCTGATCTCTAACAAAATCTGGATTTAAATTTGTAGTGGATGGTGTAGTTAACCCTTGCTGCCTATTTAAACCTGCAAAAGTAGCTTGTTCATTTTCTTGATGAGTATCATTTAATTGTGGTGAATCACTTAAGTCACTTTCAAGACCTGTTTCAACACCACCAGTCCCTGAGGCAGGTGGATTTAAGAAAGTAGTAGACTGCATCTTGTTATCTGGCATAACAGATGCTTTCATTTGCTCGTTAGCTATAACACTATCTACCTCCTGCATCGCTGCGGGGATTTTTTGAACATTAGCTACTGCTTCAGAGACAATATTTCCTGTTGTATCAAGATCTTTCCCAACTCTCGTTGCTATGTCTTTGGCGCCCTTTTCCGCAATGGTTCCTGCTACTATTGCTGCACCTTTTAAAGGAGAATCAGCACCAGCGGCTTGGTCAAATCTTTGCCCCCAATTTATCCCTTGATCAAATGCATCAACTTCTTCTTGAGCTTTACTAATCGCACCTCTTGCAAAATCACCTAAAAAACCTCTTGGATCTTGCTGTGGCCTAGTAATTGCAGTTTGAGGTTTATCAACAACTACAATTTCATCCCTTGGTTGCTCTACAAGGGTAGTAAAACCATCAGATTGAGGACTTCCAAAGTCATGTGCGGCAACTGCGCCATAAATACCACTTTTGTTTGATATATCTGACATCTTTTCGCGAAGTGGCGTTGGATGTCTAACATCTGGCTCCCTAAAACCATCACCCATAGGACTTTCAAAGTCATGTGCCGCAATGGCATCATGAAGATTATCTATTTTTGATACATCCATCTCCCTAGTAGGTTCTTTAGGTGGTGTTGGATGACGTACAAACCCTTTTTGACCAACACGAGTAGGAATTTCCCCCACATCGCTCGTTATATCCTCAGAAACGGGAGAAATATCTGTTTCACCACTTTTTCCTTGACTTAAACCATAAACTGCGCCACCTGCCAACCCTAAGAGGGCTGCTTTACCTAAACCACCTGCTATTTGGTGAAGAACATTGGGTTTTTCTTGTATTTGACCTCCACGAGCAAAATTTCGGGTGAAATCATACACTTCTGGGGCCATTCTCATCTGTTCTTGAGGGTTTCTAGGCAATGGACGACCAGTTACACGGGAATATAACTCGAAATCCTGCGGAGAGACAGGCATTGTATTAAAAATCTAGCGCTATAGACATAATTTTAAGTTCACTACTCTTTTTAGACGATTTTCCCCTACCGCACCTTAAAAATCACCTATTTGAGGTAAAAAAAATTGTAGGTGTCTGGCGCCTCCCCCCACCAATACTCCGCAGATACAAAAAAAGAAACATATACTGTAACAATTCACGCGGCCAAGCTTGCAGCCCTGTCTAACAGGCAGTTATGCAACGTTAGAAGCCCAGTTATACCAGTGGATTTGCGTGTTACAAATTGTTTTGGACACAACCTGGACAAATTGTTGCAAAGTATTACCGACCGAACTTGACAATTGTTACGATTTTATGTGGATTTTTACAACTAAATGTAAACTTTCCTGGATATTTGTTACAAATTGGCCTATTTTGTCCCTTTTTGGGGTACTTTTTCGGGGATTCCGCGCGTGTTTTGCCTGATAGGCTGAGATCCCTTGCTATGACTACGCGGGGAGCTTGTGGAATACGTCTATATTTCATTTGGTGTCATTTACTTATTAACTACATAGACACTTCCTTAACATCGCCTATGATTAATAGGTAATCAATCAGCCTTCTATTAAAGGTATTCAACTATGCATCTATCAAGCGACCTAAGACAATTCAAACAAGCTTTTAAGCTTAATCCTAGTAACGTCCTAACTCTAACTAATCCTAAAGTTTTAAAATCTGACAGTATCGCACCAACTGCGGTGTTACATATGTTACCAACTAAGGTAGCCTGTCCTGCTGCTGGTACATGTGCACTAGTCTGTCTCAATACTGCTGGTAATCCTGCATATCTCAAGGGGAAGTTAGCTTGTAGAGCTAGAAGGGATAAAGCGTTCAGAACATCACCAAATCTATTTTTAAGACTACTGACTATTGAGGTTTTAAGATTCTATTTAAAGAATAGAGACAATGACCTTTTAGGCTTACGCTTGAACGGTACATCCGACTATCATTGGGAGAATATCGCAGTAAACATTACAGAGACAGACAGTAAATATATTTTAAAGACTTTCAACATTAACTTAAATGCTGGTAGATACGACTCCATACTATTAGCTATCTTGAACGCTTACGACTACAACAAAGAGTCAAGAGTTGGGGATACTCTACACGCTTACGACTACACCAAAAGAACAGACAGAGACTTTCAAAAGTGCTTTAATATGTCATATCATTTGACTTTAAGCCATGGCAGTAAATTTAATACCTTACAGGCAGCATTGGAGAATAAATTGAATTATGCTGCTGCATTTGATATTGGCCGCAATAAGCCACTACCTGAGACTAGTACTATTAATGGAGTTACTTTTAAAGTTCTAGACGGTGATAAGACAGACTGGAGAGTAGGAGACAAAGACGGAGAAACCTTCATTATTGGCTTACGCTTTAAGCGTGTTCCAAACATGACAGAAGAGCTCAAAAGATCCTTTTGTATCGCTTAGACCTTAGTAGCTACCTTAAAGCCTATCTAGTGACTTGCTAGGTAGGTTTTAAAGTGGTCTCTAATGGTCACTTAATCCACTTGTATTATTTACTATGCCTATTCAAAAGATAGCGTTTAAAGAGTCTCTAGAACTGCCAGAAATGACAGACTTAGAACGCCAAGAACTGGACGAGCTCAGAGAATCTGAGGACTATTACAACAGTCCTCTAACTGCTGCCCAAAGGAACCGCTAAACCTTCAAAAATTCGCTTTTTAAATTGGACTCAATGAACTATTACCTATGACACGCATAACAGAAACACGCATAAGCAAGCTAAGCGGCGGTCTATCTGACGTGAGACTATGTGAAGCAGTCCTCAAGGCTTTCTATGCTCAAGACCTACCAGAATTGCAACGTCTACTCCAGTTAGTGAAGGGGAGGGAGTACCAGTATAAATTTCATAAATTAACCCAACGTGGTCAAGGATCAAGAATCTCTGAGTCTGGTCTATGGGATATTAGTTTTGCTTTCCTAGAGGGGAGGGGGTAACATTTTATACACCCTTGTAAACGATTACAACAAAACGACAAAACGTCTCTAAAAATGAGTTATTGTCTAATCAATCACACACATTCATCTAACAATGAAACAATCCTACAGCTCAATCTTTAACCTCTTAGACGACTTCCGAAAGGAGGTAGGGGCTATCAAAGAACAAGACAGGCACCGCCACGAGATGGACGTAGAAATCAACCACCAACTAGAGGAGCCCATAGATAATTTACTGGAACATATCGATAGCATCCTTGACCATGAGGGAGGGGCCGAGCCAGATGGGGAGGGAGGCTACTGCTACCCACAACCATACCCACTATGGGAACAAGTCGAAGACGCTAACTAATCCACCTCTACCACCACCGCACCATGTCTACACTAAACGCCAAGGAAAACTACGCCAAGATCTACCAAGAGGAATATGACGCAGTTGGTGCTGAATACACCGACCCTAGCAGCATCCACTACAGCCTAGACCATGCGGATATGATCGCCAAGACAAAAGCAGAAGAGAGAATCAATGCAGGGGACTACGAGCAAGGAGACTATGAAAATGACTAAGAAACAACTGAAAGTCTTGGTGGCCTGCGAGTTCAGTGGGACTGTTAGAGAAGCCTTCAACAAGCTGGGCCATGACGCATGGTCTTGTGATCTACTACCAACTGATGTGGAGGGGCAGCACATACAAGGTGATGTCCTCAAAATCCTCAACAATCAAGACTGGAATCTCGTTATTGCCCACCCCCCGTGTACGTTTTTGACAGTATCAAATGCTAAGAACTGGGCAGAGTTACAAGCTAATGGCAAACAACAAGCTGCTATTGACTTCGTAGAAGCTATTTACTTCTCTGAGTGTCCCCACGTCTGCCTAGAAAATCCCGTTGGAGCCTTATCAACTAAGAGCAAGCTGGGTAAGGCTACTCAGTACATTCAACCGTATGAATTTGGTCACCCTGAGCAAAAGAAGACAGGTCTATGGCTTAAAGGTCTACCAAAGCTTAAAGGTACAAAGTTCATCGATGTCTCAGGGTTACCTAAGAAGGATGTGCAACGCCTGCACTACCTTGGCCCTAGTAAAGACCGCTGGAAGCTACGCAGCACGACCTATCAAGGTATAGCTGACGCCATGGCTCAACAATTCTCTGATTATCTACTCTCACTCGACAACTAATCATGCCTACTAAGAAATCATCCAAGAAGACTACAAAGAAAGATGCTAACGAGGCATCAACTGAGCCATTGTCTAACTCAGAGGTAGCTGACTTCCTTGAAAGACAGAAGAAGTACCAAGGCTCACTCAGGCAGCAATGGAAACACAGGCTAGCCCCTGAGATATTAGGTCAACGCATTGTCAGACTACGCTACATGACCAAGGTAGAGGCTGAGCAATGGGGCTGGTATAGCTGTCCTCTAGTGATGCAACTTGAAAATGGTACTTGGCTAATTCCTAGCAAAGATGATGAAAATAATGACGGCGGAGCTATTTCTTTATTGAATAACGACAGAGAACTTAAGGAAACTCTTGCCCCTGTAATCACTATCGCTGATGACTAACCCTTCTAACTGGATGGAAAACATACATAAAGACTATTGCAAAAGGCAAGGTCTAGAGCCTCTATCTGCTGATGACCTACTAGCTACAGCAGAGTTAAACGAGGCACAGAAACAATGGCTAAAAGAGTTTAGTCGTATCTGGCAAATCGTTCAAGAGCATTACTAATGATCAACACCAAAGACTACATGGTTGATGGCTGGGACAGATCTCCTCACCTAGCTGTACATCCTTACAAACGAGGGTCTAAACATAACAAGGTTGGTATGTGGATTATGTGGACTTATTACGTCCTCATAACTCTAATAATCATCAGACTAATTTATGTACTCAACACTTAATTCTCACCACCACGCACACCTATCGGAGTTTAATCATGGGACTAGACATGTTTCTATATGGCGAGTATGAACTACCTGCCTACGAAAGTGAAGGGAGAACCTACGAAGAAAGAATGGAAGCTTACAGGAATCCTCCTATTAGAGGTAAACGTCTAGACAGGGTGAGGCAAGCTTGTGGATTACCTACAAACTTACCAGTTGAATTTGAAGACTTTAACTGGTTACATGTTCAATTCCCTATTGCAAAATGGCGTAAGGAGAATGCAATTCACAAATGGTTTATAGATAACTGTGCGCCAAGAGATCACAAGAACAAACCAATTGATGACTGCAAACCATTCTTTGTAAGTGAATCAAAGATCAACGAGCTTGATCGTTTATTAGATACAGTTCTAAGAACAAAGGGTTTAGAAAAGGATTTAACGGCAAGGAAGACACTTCCAACATGCAGTGGCCATTTCTTTGGCTCGACTGGCTATGACGAATGGTACTGGAGGGGGTTGAAGTACACCTCAGATCGCATAAAAGCTTTAATCAAATATCAAGACACACAAAACGAGAAAGATAATAAACGCAAAGACGGAGTAGGCAAGATGTTTGATGCTATCTATTATCGAGCATCTTGGTAAATCACACTTAATTTCCACCACCACACAACCTATAGGACTTAAACCAATGCCAAACTGGATTCACAACGAGGTCACCTTTACCCACTCAGACCCACACAAATTGGAGGAGATGGCTGACATCTTCAGAGAAAGTGACCGACCATTTGATCAACTAATACCTGAACCAGACTGGCCTAACGTACCAGCAGCATCAAATATAAAAGACAGTGCTGGTAACCCAGTTGCAAAGAAGGGAGAATTACCTGAAAAGATAGTACTAAAGCTTGCTAGTGGAAGGGAGTCCATTGAATATGAATGGCCTAGCAGTGGCAGACGAGATGCACGTTGGTACGATTGGCGGCGAAAGCACTGGGGATGCAAGCAAAACCCAAGTGACGTTGAAGTTAACTTTCAAATGGCAGCCAACCTAGTGCATATGAATTTCAATACTCCTTGGAATCCACCTCACGGCATCTATGAGAAATTGTGTGAGATGGGCTATGAGTTTATAAATTGGCAATATCAAGATGAGTGTGAAGAAGAAATCCATTATTTAGTGCCTCTGGAGGTGGTGGCATGACTGAAACTTCTATTAAGCAAAGCTGGACTACCTATAAAAAGGCTGTACTTTGCATACAGATAGCATTAATTATTCACTATCTCAGCTAACACCATGAGTGAAGATGATCTAGAGGAATTCTCTGTCCTCCTAGCAAGAGCAATGAAGCGAGACTATGTACTTTTTGAATCAGTAATCGAAGAGTATGTTGCTGGCTTAACTGAAGAGAAGATAGACCTACTACAACAGGTCATCAACAAACAAGAAGAAGAAAGGGCAAAGATGCCTTACACACTTGACTCCTATCACGCTATGGAACAACCATGAAATTCCAATTCCCAGAAGACTTTGTACCTACCGAGGAACAATTAGAGCTTCAATTCTCAATTAATGAATGGCAAATCATTCAAAAGGCTTTGAGGCATTATGCAGTGCAAGACATGAGCATCACCCCTGCACGAATGGCCAAACAGATAAGAGATGAATTAGCTAGTACTCGACACCAACAAAACATCGAGAAGTTAGAAAAGCTAATCGACCCTGATCTAAAGAAAATTCTTGAGGACTGGAATGAGTCTTAATGAACTAACCCCAGAGGAGCTGGACGTGGTAATCAGAGCACTAGGGGAGTGCAAGTTACCATCAAAAGGCTCTGTATCAGTCACAGCACTGATCCAAAGATTCAAGAAAGCTAAGGAGGCTCCCCACCCCTTTAATGAACCAAGACTCCAGTCCTGGATTAGGAAGTCTTTAAGTTAATCACTCTGAGTGACACACCACAACCACCACAGCCTATAGGAACCATGACTAAACTCACACCACAATTGATCGAGGTTTTAAGAATAGAAGCAGAGAATGCAATAAGCAGAGGTGAGCAAACAGAAGGAGATGAGATGCTTGCTCAATGTATGAAGTTAGGTGTTGATTATTTACTAGACAAGATAAAGCAATCTCCAGAACTTCTAGACTTGCTAGCTCTACAAGCTGAAGAGGATGGAATTGCTGGACATTACATCTATGCCCAATTACTCAGACGTTTAACTCAAGAAAACAATGACTAACCAAAACAACTCTATCTCTAGTCCTTATGCAGACTACAAACCCTATTTCAACAAGAAGAAGAACTATAAAAAGAAGAACCCAGCACAACTGTCTACCACCTTTGGAGTTCGCATACCAAATGAACTAGCTGCTGAAGTAGACAAATTATGTGTCAACGGTCTAACTAGACCTGAAGTAATTCGACTAGCCCTTTATGAATACATGGAGAAACAATCATGAGTACTGAATCAATCAAATCCAAACTCGCCAAGATGTTGAGACTCTCTAAGAGTAACAACGAGCACGAGGCAACCAACGCACTTCACAAATTTGAAGAGCTATGTAGAGAGTACGGAGTAGCACCAACTGAAGTTACTGCTGACTACGACCCTGAAAGAGATGAAGTAATAGCTTTTTACTACGGTAAAAAGTTTCGTAAGCAGGACGCTAGTTACAACCTCATTATTACAGCCGTAACAACTTACTTTAATGGCACAGTAGTTATTACTCGTGAAGATAAGACCAGCTACTCCACCTTCCACAAGAAACGGTTAGAGATCCTAGCAACAAAAGGAAACCAGCTCCAGATTGAACTCTATAGTGATTACTTATTAGAAGTAATGGAAGACCTTAGTTGGAAAGCTAAGGAAGAAAATCCAGGATCTAATCCAAAATACAGAGATCGATGGAAAAGAGGTTTTGCTAATGAAGTTGGGAGGAGATTAAAACAGAAGAAGAAACAACAAGAGAAAGAAGGCATCCCAGAGAGTACTACTACTGGTCTAATCCTAATCAACAAAAATGCTAGAGATCGCAGTGCTGTACAAAAGTTTCTAAATGTAAATTATCCATGCAGACGTAGGGCAGTTCGTTACACTATGGGTGGTGAAGGATACAACGATGGTTCTACAGCGGGATCATCCGTAGGTCTCAACTATCAGACCGAAGGAACTAAACCAACCCTTGCCTTAACTGGCTCTTAATCACACACACGCACCTTTAACCATGACACAATCTACTAGTAAAAAAACTGCATCGAAACTCTTTACACAAGCTCAGTATGGGCAAGTCAGAGGGCCTAGAACTCCAAAGCGCAAAAGAGTTGATATTGACTTAGAAATACAAGCGAAGTTACGCAAAATAAGAGATCTTCATATTAAAAATGAACAGCATAAAGCAACTATTGACGCTGCATTAAAGAAAGCAAAAGATGAAGTTGCTATTTTGATGGAAGTAAATAATGTTGAAAAATTACATTGCACAGGGACAAACTTCTCATTACAACTAAAACATAGATCAAATTGGACTTATTCAAATGATATTGCAATACAAGAAAAGGAATTAAAACGAGCTAAAGAGGATGAGAGAGACACAGGTATTGCAACAAATGACCTTACTATTTACACATCAGTATTAATAGAAAAATGACTAATCACGGACTTGCTCAAAGAGCCTATGCTCTCCTTCCACACATAACTAATGTTGTGCCTGAAGATAACCTTATTGAATTTACTCGTGAAGGAACAATCCTGATTGATAGATACCAAGAAGAACTAAAAGATGACGGAGACTTTAATCTCCTCTGCAACTATACCTGCCACGTCTGGAGCTACTCCCAGAAGGAAGCTAGAAACTTAATCCCTGAAAGAGTAGTGCTATGAGATCAAAACAATATTTCAATTTAATGACCATAAAAGTAACACTCCCTGACGATGGTCTAATAAATAGTTACTCTCCACTTGAAGAAGACACTTTCATACAATGACCTACGTTCAAACCGACTCAGATAAGAAGGACGAAAGACTTCTTCGCCAGCTCCTGACTGGTAAACCTACTACTAAAGAGGTAGAGGCAATTATGACCAATACCTTTAGTGACTTAATTAAATGGACATTAGAGGATGTAACTCATCATCTAATTCATGTATTTAACTTTACTCCAGTAGAAGTAGATCTATTAATAGAACGCTACCCAATGCACATCCCGACCAACACCCAAACTGTTAAAAGGCCAGCTCCATTCCCAACTTTTAAAAAGAATAGTGAGCGTGTAGTCAAATATGCTCAAGATCTTTGGAAAGCTAGGAAAGAACTAAACGAGACTAAGAAACTACTCAGTACAACTGCTCTTAGACCAACTGACTACCCTGATGAAGCAGCATATGACGCAGCTATGGCTGAACGTCTGAATATAAATTCTGCTTTTGTAGATATAAATAAGTATATCGATGGACAATTGGAAAATGCTCATCAATATATACAAGGAGGCGGCTAATGGGACTTCCTGAAAATATTTTCTCTATGGATCTAAAGCACCTACCACCTGAGTCAGCAGCAGATGATAAGGGGAAAATAATGGTTTATGGTAGACAAATTGGCTGGAGAACTGTTGATATAAGAGAAGCTGACCACTTCTGCAAATTCTTTGAATGTACTCACTTTACTTACACACCACCTATTCCAAAAAATGTCAAACAAACGAGCCTCTAAAGAACAACTACAGGAGCGTTATGAACGAGCTGCTAACTTGCTTTCTAAAGGTACTCCATGTCAGGAAGTTGTTCGAGATTTAGCAAAAACCTATGAAGTCTCACCTCAACAAAGCAGAGAATATGTAAGAGAAGGTAAAAAGCTAGTAATTCAAGCAGTTGATCCTGATGATAAAACCTTCATGATCTGTTCTTTAATGGACAGTCTTAAACAAGATAGGCTATCTGCTAGAGAAGCCAATAACTTCTCAGCAGCAGTAGGTGCAGATAAAGCAATGGCTCAAGTTATTAAATTATTGATTCAGCACCAGAGAGAAGAAGATCCTATGAAAATGTGGGGCGAAGAGATAGAACATGCTTTCCAAGACTATGTAAAAGAAAAGTTAAAACCTGCTAGTGGCAAAATCCCTAGATCTAAGATCAGTGATCTTGATCGATTTGAAAAATATGTCCACCCTTGGGATAAACACTGCCAAGAGCAGGACAACATACCTTTCTAACTATGACTTCTTTTATCGTTTGGCTCTGTGTAGTGATCTTGCTCTACATCTGGCTGCGTAACGTTACAAATCATTCGTAAACCTGGGGCGGAGTCTGGTCTGCATGATCCCCCAGAAAACATGCTGCCTAATGATGCTATTACACTAGTCGGGCTAACTGGTGTAAGTCATATAGCCTCTCATTGATATTATTATGGTTCCCGCCGAGGAGTGTTAGTAGTTCCGCAATGGATAGAGGGCTAACACTAAGCATGTACTCGTAAGTCCCCTAATTATTCACCACTTTTTTATTACCATGGCTAGTGCTCCTACTTTCAATATCGGTGATCGTGTTCAAGAGAGAAGAAAAGCACCATCGATACAAAATAATAGAGACTTTAGAAGTCCTAAAACACGATATACAGAACGAGGTAACTCACGACCAGTTTTTGTTGCTCGTCGAAAAGGTACTATTATGAATCGTCATGTAGAAGTAAATAGAGCTGGAAAATCTTATTGGCACTATGAAGTTCAATATGATGGAACAAATAGAACTGAAAAAAGAGCACAAGGCGTTTTGAAACTACTGGAGGAAGAATGAAACATAACGTTCCATGCCCAAAATGCAATTCCTTATCTATAAAAGTAATTTGTATTAAGTATGATGAAGAAAAATGTGCTGTAAGAAGAAAACTTTGCCTAGATTGTGAGCATAGATTTTACACATTACAATACCCAGAAGCCCTTATCTCTAGTAAGGAAATCAAATATACAAAGCAAGGTAGGCAAATCGTTATATTAAATAACTAAAAATTATAAAGAGAAACTTAAGCAACTTAGGAAAGGGTAAGATGAAGTTCTGAAACCCTAACATTCATGACTCACGAACACGGCACAGTTAAATGCAGAATTATTAGTGACTGCAAGAGAGGTCTTGAAGCAATAATGATAGATTTAGCAGTATTAGAAAAAACAGATAACTTAAAAGAAACTCTGTGTGATGTTTATGCAAAACTAGACGCCATGCATCAAGAAAAGGAAACTATATACTTTCGTTAATCAGGGTACTACTAAATAATGTAAATTTACCGATGTATTAATGAAAAGAAAACTGCATAATAAAAATACAATCTATTAATCACATGGCCAAACAAACCTCAGTTCGTTACATCATCAGCCCAGATGGTAAAAAAATTACTGAACAAGTAGAAGGAGTAACAGGTAATCAATGTGCAGTAATTACTAAATCTATAGAAGATGCTTTAGGTGTAGTTACTAGCAGAAAACTTACAGCAGCTTTTTATAATGATGATGAAAGATTTGAAAATTTAGAAGAAGAAGACTGGGTAGGTACTTGTACTACTTGGGGATGTGCTTTGGAACCTAATCGTATAGAAAAACTTGAGGAAGAAGATTGGCGTTAAGAGACTATATAGAACGACCAAAAAAGGATTGGACTAAACAAGACTGGCTTCAAGAGGCACAAGTCATGATTCATTCTCCATGGATTTCGGAGGATGATAGAGAGTATTGGAAAGATAAAATTAAAAAGTTAACTCAGGATAAAGTAACGACAAATATAAAAGGTATACCCCATGAGTTGTGAAACTAATGCTATTGATTCTGCACAAGAAACTAGAATTGTTGTCCAGGCTTTAAAAATTGAGAGATTAGAAGAGAAACAGGAAGAGTTACGTGAGAGATTAAAAGCAGTAGAGAAATGGGTCATCGGAGCTGGGGCAGTATTAGCAGCTGGTGTTACCTTGGTGGGCTTTGCTACTAACATATCGAAAGCGTACCTCTAACCAACTGGATAATAAGATGGTATTAATGTTCCTCTATCTGGAGGATCGTCATCCTCATCGTCTTGAGGGTTAATTAATAGATATAGAGATAAAGCAGTAAAAAAGAAAACAAAGGGATACAAAAGGGCTAATTGTAAGTCGCTCAACATAATTAATATGTATGGGTAAAAATGCTTATAAGATATAAATATATTTTAAATGCTATGAGACCATTAGAAACTCACATCTTTGAATTACTTATGCTGGTATTACCGCTAATATGGTTATGGATATTACTACTAAGTACTAATGACGGACACACCAGGACAAAACGAAGAGACTCCTAAATTAATTACAAGAGAAGAATACATACAAGATATAAAAACTAGATGGAAAATAGTAGCAAAAGAAATAAATGATTTTATTGAAGATGTAAAAAAATTTGTTACCTTTATAAAACCATACGTCGTTAAAACAGTAGATAAATTAAAAGAAGTATATAAACAAGTAAGGACCAGATTAAAAAAATAGTTGAAATAAACTGGAAGGTAAGTTTATTTTTTAGAAAGTGGCGCTACCTGCAGGTCCTGGAAGAGACGAATTATGGGCGAGAGCACAAGCAGATCCAGATAATTACAGAGATACATGGGATGAAAACCAAGTACCAGATAGTGAAAAAGGAAGGGTTGGTCCAAGGTATACATATGATCGCAAGTGGAAAGAAAAACCCTTAGGAGCAGTATGGAAAGATGAACAAAAAAGTACTACGAATAAAATAAATAACAATAATACAAATAACAGAGAAGTACAGATGTCAAGAATGTTATTACCTGATCTTCCACATGAGAGAGGAGGTGGTAGAGGTTTCGGTGGAAGAAGAGGAGGTGGTAGAGGTTTCGGTGGAAGAAGAGGAGGTGGTGGATATGGTGGAGGCTACGACATTGTTGATCATGAATTAAATAGATATCAACCTGCTTTTGACCATGTTCAAAGATATCCTAGAGGATATGGTGGAAGAGGTGGTGGCTCTGGTGGAGGATATGGTGGAGGATATGGTGGAGGATATAGTGGTGGCTATGGTGGTGGTGGTAATAGTGGATCGACTAACAATGTTATAAACATAATGAACCAGCCTAGTGGAGGTAATAATACACAGGGACAAAATGTAGGTAATACAAAAATTGGAGGAGATTCTTGGGGAGGTATAAGAGGGAATTCCGATCTTGGTGACGATGTTACCTTTGGTGGTGCTAAAGAAACAGAGCTGGGGTCAAAAAAGAAAACTGATATATATAAAGAAACAGAGCTGGGGTCAAAAAATAAAAATGATGATGGTTCTTTAAAAGATGACACGAAAAACATAACTGAAAAAGCTGATGATTTTTTAAAAAAAATAATACACCACGATGATGGTTCAAAAACCATACATCACAAGGATAAATCAATACAAACAGTTAATGCAGACACTAGAACTGATAAACAAAAAGCGGATGATGCAACTAGAGGAGACTATAAAAATTATGTAAATGCTGCCTATCAAAGATTATTAGAAAGAGACGCTAATTATGAAGGTGGTAGAGGTTCGACGAAAAACGCCAACTGGTGGGTAGATAGCTTAATGGGAGAAGGAGGTTTAAAAGCAGAACATGGTGGAGATTGGAAGAAATGGATTGATGCTGGTATTGAAGGAAGTGATGAGTATAAGAAAAAATATAGTGACACAATAAGACATGCAGATGGTTCAGTACAAAGGGTACATAACACAGGAAACAATGAAAATGCTGCTAATTTCTTAAAAGCAGCTGCTAGTTCAGTGAGTGATACAGGGAAAGTAGGTGAAACGATACACCATGATGATGGCTCCATACAAACTGTTTATAAAACAATTGAAACCCCAGCTACAAAAGCATTTAGTGGGACAAGAGGTGATATTAAAGACTACGTTAATGTAGCGTATCAAGATCTATTAGGAAGACAAGCTAATTATGAAGGTGGTATGGGATCAGGACAAAATGCTAATTATTGGGTAGATCGTTTATTAAAACAACACCCATCAGAAAAAGGAGCTGTTGACTTAAGTGGTACTGGTGGGGATTGGAGAAAATGGATTGATGCTGGTATTAAGGGTAGTGATGAATATATTAATAGAAAGAAAACTGGAGCTACAGATAAATCAGGTCGAGACGTCGTAATAAGTCAGCAAGGTACTACAGCAAGTGATTATCTAAAAAACGTAGTTAATAAGCAACATAAGGAATGGTTCCTATAGTGTGGCAGCAACAGGCTGGATGTAAGTAGATATACAGTAGCTATAGAATAAATAAAAATAATGTTTTTAATATGGCTACGCGCGGTAATCAGTATGGCGGATTCAACAAAAGAATAGCTGATAACGAGTTTGAAAATAATGGTGGTTTTGGCGGCGCCAATTTAACGGTTATGAGAGACTGGTATAACCCAAAAACAGGTCAAAGAACATCAGTCACTGATGGTAAAACACCAAAAGCAGGTACAGGCTGGGAACGTTACCAAGGTCCAGGTGGTAATGATGATGGAAGAGCTAACGCAGTAAGAGCTGCTATGAAAGCTGAAAAAAGAGCATACGAAAATAGTGGTCCAAGACAAGGTTCAGGAATTAGAAATGCTGGCTTTAGAAGTGATGAATCATGGAATCCTGCAGGAGAAGGTTATATTCCGAGAAAGAGTGAAGGTCTAGGAGCACTTCCACCTCCTCCTCCTCCCGGTTACAGCGGTAGAAGAGGGGGTGGTAGAGGTTTCGGTAGGGGCTACGACATTGTTGATCATGAATTAAATAGAGATCAACCTGCTTTTGACCATGTTCAAAGATATCCTAGAGGATATGGTGGAAGAGGTGGTGGTGGAAGAGGTGGTGGTAGAAGAGGTGGTCTTCCTGGACTCATACCTGTTGGTGGTGATAACTACGGAGGAGGAGCAAGAAGAGGAGGAAATAACTACGGAGGAGGAGGTGGTGGAATTAATAACATTATTAACATACTGAATCAACCTAGTGGAGGTAATAATACACAGGGACAAAATGTAGGTAATACACAAGCTGGTGGTATCTGGGACAACGGTAAAGGTCCTACTCAGTACGGAGGAATATCTAATGGAGGAGGGGGTAGCTCTACTGGAGGAGGGGGCACCTCTACTGGAGGAGGACAATGGAATAAAGGCGCCATTTTAGATTGGTTAAAAGATAATTGGGGAACAACAACAGGTGGAGGTACAACTACTGAAGGAGGAGGAGGAGCAACAACAACAGGGGGAACAACAACAGGAGGAGGTACAACTACTGAAGGAGGAGGAGCAACAACAACAACAGGGGGAGGTACAACTACTGAAGGAGGAACAACAACAACAACAGGGGGAACAACAACAGGAGGAGGTACAACTACTGAAGGAGGAGGAGCAACAACAACAACAGGGGGAGGTACAACTACTGAAGGAGGAACAACAAC
>Ga0315331_10000560_pt1 | contig 26089 bp, 23 predicted proteins | sample M160m34915metaG_FD_203456 | JGI IMG/M metagenome (GOLD analysis project Ga0315331, IMG submission 203456) | Ammonia-oxidizing marine archaeal communities from Monterey Bay, California, United States - M1 60m 34915 | ecosystem: Environmental > Aquatic > Marine > Intertidal zone | place: USA...
ACTGAATATTTTATAAATAAAAAAGTTATTAATGTTCTTCTTCATCAGCATCTAACGGCACATTTTGTGGGACAAAATCATTTTCTTTTCCAGGTTTACTGTAATCATATGGCCAACGATAAACAACAGGTAATTCACCATACCAGTTACCGTGAATATGCTCGACAGGAGTTGTCCATTCTAAAGAATTTGCATTCCATGGATTTTGAGAAGCTTTTGGCCCTCTAAAAGAACTATAGATGAAGTTAAAAAAGAATATAACTTGAGCTATAACTCCAATAGTAGCGAAAATAGATATTAAAACATTGAGATCTAAAAAGTGATCAAACATAGGAAAGTTTGTATTCTCATAATACCTTCTTGGCATGCCCCCCTCACCAAGAAAGTGCATAGGTATAAACACTCCATAGCCACAAACAATAGTGAACCAAAAATGAACCATACCCATTCTAAGGTTCATCATCTTTCCATAAAGCTTTGGAAACCAATGATAAACACCAGCAAACATTGCAAGAATAGCCGTCATTCCCATTACTATATGAAAGTGCCCAACAACAAAATATGTGTCATGTTGAGAAATATCTAAGGCAGAATCTGCTAAAATTATGCCCGTAATACCACCAGAAATAAATGTAGAAACTGAACCTATAGAAAACAACATTGCAGGAGTCATAATGACATTCCCCTTCCAAATAGTTGTTATATAGTTAAAAACTTTAACTGCAGATGGAATTGCTATTAAAAGTGTTGTAAACGTAAATACACCCCCTAAGAAAGGATTCATTCCAGTCATAAACATATGATGTCCCCAAACAATAAATGAAAGAAAACCAATAGCAAGCATAGAACCAATCATAGCTCTGTATCCAAAAATTGGTTTTCTACTTAGAGTAGAAATAACTTCAGATGTAATACCAAGTGCTGGTAAAAGAATAATATATACTTCAGGATGTCCTAAAAACCAAAACAGATGCTCAAATAAAATTGGACTTCCTCCAGTAGCATCAAGAGCCCCAGAAGAAGTAACAATATCACTCATGTAAAAACTAGTTCCAAAACCTCTATCCATTAACAACAAAACAGCACAAGAAAGAAGAACAGGAAAAGAAAGAACACCTAGAATAGCAGTTATAAAAAATGCCCAAATGGTTAAAGGTAAACGAGTCATTGTCATTCCTTTTGTTCTAAGGTTAAGAATTGTTACTATGTAGTTAATACCACCAATTAAAGAAGAAGCAATAAATACAGCCATAGATAACAACCAAAGAGTCATGCCAAGTCCCGAACCTGGTTGAAACTCTTCTAAAACACTTAAAGGTGGATATACCGTCCATCCTGCCATAGCTGGACCAGTTTCAATAAAAAGTGAAGCTGCCATTAAAGAACTAGATATAAAGAACAACCAATAAGCTATCATGTTAAGGAGTCCTGAAGCCATATCTCTAGCTCCAATTTGAAGTGGAATTAGCAAATTAGAAAAAGTACCAGACAATCCTCCGGTCAATACGAAGAAAACCATTATCGTTCCATGTAAAGTAACAAGACCTAAGTACCAGTTACTATCAAGAAGACCATCAGGTGCTGCATCAGAGCCTAATATTGATTCTAATAAAGGGAATTTATCATCTGGCCATCCTAATTTTAGTCTAAACAAGGCTGATAAAGCTATTCCAATACCACCCATTATAATTGCAGTAACAAGATACTGCTTACCAATCATTTTATGATCTTGAGTAAAAATATACTTAGTTATAAAACTTTCTTTGTGATGATGATCATGTGCATCGTGCGCCATAACGTTACTTTTTTTCTATAAATTAATTATTCTGATGCCTTTTGTGCATATGTTTGCTTTTCAGCAATCCATGAATTAAACTCTTCTGCTGTTTCAATTACTACATCCATTTTCATATTTGAGTGAGCTGCACCACAAATTTTATTACACATAAGAAGGTAGTTAAACTCTACTTTTTCTTCCTTTTCACCCAACTTTTTTAACCTTTCATTATGAATTTCATTAATTACCCTGTAATGCTCAATAACTTCTGGCTTAGCTCGCATTTCTTGTGTGGTTGTAGTAGGAGTGAAATTAAAGCTTGTTTCCATTCCAGGAACTGCATTAATCTGCATTCTCAAATGAGGAACCCATGGACAATGAATAACATCTTTAGACCTAAATTTCATAGCATAGGGTTGATCTTTAATTAGATGAAGTTCTTGAACCAAAACATCGTCATTCGCAGATTTATAGACAGAATCATTTTGATCACCTCTATCGATTGCAGACTTTATTCTATATTTCTGTCTTTTAAACCTTTCCATTCTACCTATTAGAGAATCAACATTGTTGGCACTTAAAAAGTATTCACCTTCATCATTTTTAGATTCGGAAAGTAATAAATTAATTTTCTCAACTTCTCCGTCTAAATAATTGTACGAATTTTGAATGTTTTCAGATGTAATAACACCCAGTGGATTTGAAGCCGTGATAAGTTTGTAGTCTGCCTTTCCCAAAACATTATCGTCTCCAGAATATCTAGTCCACCATCCAAATTGGAATCCATAAACTTCGACTACCTTGGCTCCTTCTTGGTCGTTAAACATAATGTCATTCCATGTTTTTAAGCCATATATTACGATTGCAGAAAGAGCAACAGCAGGAACAATTGTCCAAATTAATTCTAACCTATTATCGTGAGGAAAATATAAAGCTTTACGTTCCTGTCTGTAATAATATTTCCAAGAAAACACAAAAAGAACACCGTTGGTTAAAAAGAATACAGGTAGAATAACCCACCAGTTAAACAACAACAATGAATCAATCTCTTGTCCATGAACTGAAGCAGCATCAAATAAACCACCGTTCATTCCATACTTAAATATTAACCATATTATAAAACCAAAATAGGTTAGCATAAAAACAATTAACATGTTGGCATTAAAGATGTTTTCTCCTCTAGTAACTTTCTCTTCAGACTTTTCTCCTCTAATCTTTGCCGCAAGATCATATACTTTCATTAATTGCATTAAAGCAATTATGAAAAGGGCAACAACTACAACTATAATAAATTTATTTTCCATGAGAATTAATTATTCCTTTATTTTTTAAAATTCATGATGTTTACTCTCTTCTAAAAATGGGTGATTTTTTTGAAGCAGAGGTGATTTACCTATGGCTTTAAGAACAGTATAAACAAATATACCTAAGAACATTAAAAACATTCCTATCTCTAATAAACCAAAATTCCATTGGTCAAATAACGTTCCTGGCATAACCAAGTTAAATACATCTAGCCAGTGACCAATAAAAATAATTAAACCAATAACAATTAAATATCCAGCTGATCTCTTTGTGTCTCTAGACATTAAAAACACCATTGGAAATACAAAGTTAATTACGAAGGTTCCAAAGAAAATGAACTTATAATCATTGATTCTGCTAAAATAATATTGAACTTCTTCAGGAATGTTTGAATACCAAATAAGCATGAATTGAGAGAACCACAAATAACTCCATAAAAAGCTTAAGGCAAACATCCATTTACCAACATCATGAATGTGGCTTTCTTTTACAAATGGTAAATAGCCTCCTTTTCTCAAATACAAAGTAATCATCATGACCATTACCATTCCACTTAACCAAATACCAGAAAAAACATACCAACCATATAGAGTACTAAACCAATGTGTATCTATTGACATTAAGAAATCCCATGCCATAGTTGAAGAGAAAACTGCAAAGAACACTAAAAATAAAGCCCCTCTTCTGTACATTTTAAAATGAGATTCTGTTCCACCTTCGTTATCTTCTTGTCTAGATTTCTTTTTAAACCACTTCATGAATAAAAAGAAAGTAGCAAAATATGCGACAACTCTTAAGTAAAAGAAAGGTTGATTTAAATATGCTTTTTTACCATAAATCAATTTATCAAAATGGCTGCTGTTTGGGTCCATAACATCTGAATCCATCCAAGGATAAATGTGATGAAAACCTAAAGATCCTGCTATGAAAACAATTAATAAAACAACAATTCCAACAGGCATTGCAGACATAATTCCTTCCATAATTCTTAATAGAACAACTCCCCATCCAGATTCAGTTGCATAGTGTAATGCTAAATAAAATAAAGCGCCTAAAGCTATTCCAAAAAAGAAAAACCCATTAACTAATAAATTAGACCAAAATCTTCTGTAATGAGTGTCAAAGAATGAAATTTCTCCCGAATCAATCATTTCAACAATAGATGCAGAAATATCTTCATGATGACCATGATTCACATGTTCGCCTTCATGATTTGATTCTATATGAGCTTCCCATTCAAAACCATGAGAAGCATGTCCTTCATTATGAGACTCGTCATGATTAGCATCATGAAAATCAACTTTATATCCTTTGGAATTAAGAATAGAATTCATTTCTATTTTTAAATCGTTTTGCATCTCATCAGAAGCATCACCATTATATCTTATTGTTAAAGCGTGTTCATTAACATAATCAGCATATACATAGTCCTTCTGATGAAAAAAACCAAGTACAACCATAACAAGTCCTATGGCTGATAAGCCAAGAGTAACTTTTTTTGCTTTATTTGAAATTTGATAATTCATTTCTATTTTGATTTCTTTCAACTAATTAATTATCGTTCATTTGTGCCTCATCATTTGATGACTCAGGAGCGTTTAATTCACTTAACAATAAATCTCCTCCATTCTGTAGTGATCTTACGTATAATGCAACTTTCCATCTCTCATCTTTATTCATTTGAGAACCATGAGGCCCCATTGCATTTTTACCATGTGTAATCGTATGAAAAATTGATCCCAATGTTCTATCTTTTAGAGAAACATAAGAAGGTGGCACAATTAAGTCTCCTGAGGCTTTTACAACCTTACCGTTACCTTCACCTTTATCACCGTGACAATGAGTACACATTATTTCATATAATTTCTTACCCTCATTCTTATTAAAATCAGCTGTTAATGAATCCTTGATGTATGATTGTGGAATTTGAACCTCAATTCCTGCTCTAATTCTTTCCTGTTCACCATCACCATAATTAAAAGGCATATTAATTGATGCCATATCTTTATTTTCAGTGTAAGGAATAGTTCCATCAACAGGGATTCTAGCAGAAATAGTAGTTTTCAATTCTTCATGTTCAACGTCTGCTACTAATCCATAATCAACATAAGCTTCTATAGCTTGCGAACGATACATATCAGGCATGTATTCATAGCCTGGGCTATCTGGATGTTTAACACAAGAAACCAATAAGATTAAACAACAACTAATAAGCGATAATTTATATGTATTTAAATAATTCATATTATCCTTTTCTTTTTTACTTAATTACCTTTTCTTCCATTTCTACAACACCTGTTTTCTTAAGCATTGCAGTAATTTCCTTTAATGAATGTTTAGAGTTTTCAGATTCATTTATTTCAATAACAAATTTATCATCTGTAGTTCTTGGGTCTGGGTTTCTTGGTGGCATTCCTGGTAGAGTCTTATTTCTCAACAAATAGGTGATTGCCATTCCATGAGCAGCACAAAGCACTGTAAATTCAAAAAATATTGGAATGAAAGAAGGTATGTTTTCAAGTAATGAAAAACTTGGCTTACCACCAATATTCATAGGCCAATCTGTAATCATGAAATACCTTAACCCAATTGCTGCTAGCATAGTCCCTGTAAGACCGTATAAAAATGCAGCAATACCAAGTCTTGTTGGCTCAACACCAATAACAGGATCAATGCCATGAATAGGCATTGGAGAATATACATCTGAAATATGAACACCTTCTGCAACAAGAGCTTTAGCGCCATTTAACAGAACGTCATCATCCTCATACATTGCATATATAACTTTTTCTTCCATAATTTCCTTCATTAATGTTCAGATTGACTATCCCAATAATCTTTTCCGTGACCATAATTCTCTTTATAGTTCTTTCCTGAACTTTTTAATATTGTTTTTAGCTCTGCTATCGGCAAAACAGGGAAATATCTAGAAAATAACAGGTATAAAACAAAGAATATCCCAATTGTACCCATAAATATCCCTATATCTACCCATGTAGGGTGAAAATAAGTCCAAGAAGATGGAACGTAATCTCTGTGAATTGATGTTACAATAATTACAAATCTTTCAAACCACATACCTATATTAATGATAATAGACATGAAGAATGAGAACATTAAACTTGTTCTGAGTTTTTTAAACCAAAATAGTTGTGGAGAAATAACATTACAAGTCATCATACTTGCATAAGCCCACCAATATGGTCCTGTTGCACGATTTAGAAAAGCATAGGCTTCGTATTCAACACCAGAATACCAAGAAACAAATAGCTCTGTTATATATGCAACTCCAACAATAGAACCAGTAACAATTATTACAATGTTCATATACTCAATGTGTTTAACATGTAAATACTCTTCTAGCTTGTATGCTTTTCTTAAAATCAGCATAAGTGTTTGTACCATGGCAAATCCAGAAAAAACCGCTCCAGAGACAAAATATGGAGGGAAAATTGTGGTGTGCCAGCCAGGAACAATAGAAGTGGCAAAATCAAAAGAAACTATAGAGTGAACAGAAAACACTAGAGGGGTTGCTAATCCTGCAAGAACAAGAGAAACCAATTCAAATCTATTCCAAGCCTTAGCGTTACCAGTCCATCCAAAACTAAGAACTCTGTAGACTCTTTTGGCTAATGGTTTAGTAACTCTGTCTCTTATTGTGGCAAAATCAGGAATTAAACCAATGTACCAGAAAACAAGTGAAACTGAGAAATAAGTAGAAATAGCAAAAACATCCCATAATAGAGGGGAATTGAAGTTTACCCACATGGAACCAAACTGATTTGGCAAAGGGAAAACCCAGTACCCAACCCATAATCTACCCATATGAATTAAAGGAAATAAACCTGCCATCATAACAGCAAAAATGGTCATTGCCTCAGCAGCCCTGTTAATTGCGAATCTCCATTTCTGACGAAATAAAAGCAATACAGCAGAAATTAAAGTTCCTGCGTGACCTATTCCAACCCACCAAACAAAATTGGTAATGTCCCAAGCCCATTCAACTGTTTTGTTAAGCCCCCAAACTCCAACTCCAGTACCTAATAAATAAATTATACATCCAATACCCCATGCAGCTAAAACACCTGCAATTAAAATAAGAATGTACCAAGTTCTAGGAGCTTTACTTTCTATCGGTCTTATTACATCATCTGTAATATCACGATAGGTCTTATCACCTAAAATTAACGGTTTTCTAATATCTGCTTCTTTATGCATCAAATACTATTTTATTGTCATTAAATTCTAATGTTCATGCTCTTCATGAACATCATTATTAGCAACTATTTGTTCTTCATCAACATTCCTTACTTTAAGTTGGTACCAAATATTTGGTTTAACACCAACTTCCTCCAAAGCTTGGTATGCTCTATTATCTTCAGATTTTTCTCTAATGTCAGAATCTTTATCATTCCAATCGCCAAAAGTGATACATCCATTAGGACATGCATCAGCACATGCTGTTACTACATCACCATCAACAACTGGCCTTCCATCCTTTTTAGCGTTCAATTTACCCTCTTGAATTCGTTGAACACAAAAACTACATTTCTCCATTACACCTCTAGACCTAACAACAACGTCAGGGTTAAGAACCAATCTTGCCATCTCATCTTGAGCTGGAGTTATGTTTTTAAACTTTCTGTAATCTCTGTAATTAAACCAGTTAAATCTCCTAACCTTGTAAGGGCAGTTATTACCACAATACCTTGTTCCAATACAACGATTATAAGTCATCATATTTAACCCTTCATTACTGTGGGTAGTTGCAGCAACTGGACATACAGTTTCACAAGGGGCATGATTACAATGCTGACACAACATTGGCATAAACATTACAGAAGGATTTTCTTCAGGAATTTCTAATTTATCATAACTAAAATCACCCGTTGCTCTATTTTCGTCCCAATCTTTTCTATTGTCATCTTCAATTGAAGAAAAATACCTATCCATTCTTAACCAATGCATATCTCTTGATCTTCTAACCTCATCTTTTCCTACTACAGGAACGTTATTCTCTGAATGACAAGAAACAATACAAACACCACAACCATTACAAGATGAAAGGTCTATAGACATTCCCCATCTGTGCCCTACATGTTCTACAGGATGTTCATCCCAAAGTGAATAGTTTGTTGCTTTTTCTTCTGAATGACCACCTTCAGCATGACTGTGTAATACATGAGGTGGATTATAATCATTTTTAGGAGATCCTTTAAAAGTACCAAAAGAAGTTTCTTTTAATATAGAGGTTCTACCCATTATAGTATGGTGAGTCTGCGTACATGCTAAGGCATATTTCTCATCATTTAAAGTTATTGAATCAACTTTACCAAAATACCTAATTTCTCCTGAATCAAATGAACTAAACTTAAATACATTAGCGCCAATAGGAACTTTTTTTCCATCAGCTAAAATATGTTCACCAAACTCATCACATTGAAATGCTGATTTACCAATATTTTCCTCATTTTCACCACGGCCATATCCAAAAGATATACCAATAGTACCGAGAGCTTGACCAGGAAGAGGATAAATAGGCAATTTAATATTCTCCCCATTTACAGTAACAGTTGCCACAAAAGCTGGTTCTTCTTGCCCTAGATGAATTCCATCCCAAGAAGATTTCTGATCATCTGAATTCATTCCAAACAACTTATAACAATCTGTAGGAGCCATTGTAATGTAATTGTCCCAAACAACCTTTGTTACTGACTTTGGCAGCTCTTGTAGCCATGCGTTTGAAGCATATTGCCCAGCTCCTAACTCACTTTGATAAGAAACAAATTCCCATTCACCAGTATTCTCTGCCAACCTATTAATTTCAGATACATAATCAGTTGAGCTTGTATTAAATGACATAGCTTCAACTACTTCGGTTGTGTTATTAAGATTTGTAAAGCCATTATGAACAGACCAATTCCAAAAATCGGTAAATGAAATATGTTCAGATTGGTTAGGAAAACCATTAGATTTCCAATTCTTTTTAATTTCAGAATGAAACGAAGCACTTTCTTTATCAGCTCTTTCTGCGTTATCAGACCAAACCATCATAGATTCTTGTGCTTGTCTAGTATCGTATAAAGGTCTTATTACAGGTTGTTGTATAGAATAATGACCAGAAATGGGAGAAAAGTCATTCCAAGACTCAAGGTAATTGTGATCAGGACAAATGTATTTACAATTACTAGCTGTTTCATCAGCAAATTCAGAAAACGAAACAGATAGCTTTATATTTTTTAATGCATTTGCAAATTCAGAACCGTTTGGAAGTGAATAAACTGGATTTGAGCCATAAACTAATAAAGCATCTACTTTATTATTAACAACTTCATCAACTAAAGTTTCTAAATCAGAGTCTTTTCCTTGGAAAAGATTTAAAGATTTATTTAAATCAATTGTATTGCCATAATTCCCAAGATGATTGTTAATTTCATTAATAACTAGTTGAGTTGATTTATTATTAGAACCTCCTACAACTAATGAATGACCTTTATTTTCATTTAAAGCAATTACAGCTTTATTAACGGCATTACTTAAATTTTCATTTAAATTTTCAACAGCCTTTCCTTTAAGTTTATTTAAGATTGCTAATGCAACTAACCCCTCTTCAGATGGCTTTGCTTGAGCTCTTACATCTGCATTTGCCCCAGTCAGAGACATAACAGATTCAAATTGAAAATGCTTAGACATCCAAGAATTATCCGGATTTCTAGTTTCACCATAATCAACACCAAATTTTGTTGGGAGTAACCAATTAGAAATAAAATCAGCATTGATACTTACAACAACTTTCGCTTTATTAAAATTATAATTTGGAATTATATTTTTCCCAAAAGATTCAGCATTTGCTTCTCTAATTGCACTATACGAAATTGCATCATATTGTATATGCTTTACGCTTGGCAAAGTAGCATTAGATTCATCCATTTCGTTTGCAGAACTGGAATATTTAGAAATAAAATTATCAATTACCATCTTGGTAGATGGAGATATAATTGTATTAGAAAGAATTCTAATATTACCGCCTTCTGCTGCAATAGAAACTAATTGCTCTTTAATAGCCGAATCAACAGTAATCCAAGAAGATTCTTGACCATCAATAGTAGGGCCGTTTAATCTACTACTATTATAAAGATTTAAAGTTGAAGAATTAATTCTTGGTGTTATGCCAGATTTAGAGAAACCATCTTTAATTCCTTTTAACCAGATTGGACGACCTTCTCTTGTTTTAACAAGAACATTTGCAAAATCTATTCCATCATAAAAAGAAGATGCATACCAATTTGCAACACCAGGTGTTACATCTTCTGGCTTATTGACGTAAGGAATCGATTTAATAACAGGTGTTTCGCAAGAAGCTAGCGTTGCAGCTGCAACACTAAACCCCATAAATTTTAAAAAATCTCTTCTTCCAGTCTTAAATTGTTCAACACCCTCTCCACCAACAAATTCGTCAATTGTTAAATCGTCTTGAAATTCTTTAGTATTAGCGTGAACAAATTCAGGAGTTTGATGTTTCTCTGAAAGTCCTTTCCAATATGTTTTCTTTACACTCATAGTCTTTATAAGAATTCTTTAATAATGACACTTAGCACATTCCCAACCACCTAACTCTTTTGCCGTAACCTTTTTATCTTTAAAGATTTCACTCATGGCATCAGGTCTGTTCTTTAATCTTTCATGAATTTCTTCATAATACCCTGTACTAGTTAAATCAATTTCTTTTTTATTATGACACTCAATACACCAACCCATTGTAAGAATTGGTCGAGTTAACTTAACAATTCCCTTTTCAATTCCTTCATCTGTCTCTGCATATGCATTAATCTCTTCAGTACTGGAAACCCTTCCAAGTGTGTAAGTTTCAACTGGCCCATGACATTGTCTACAGTCAATGTTGGCTGTATTTTCATGTACATGTTGTTGATGGCTAAAGAAAACATGATCAGGAAGGTTGTGTGCCTTATTCCAAACCATTGGTTTCTCTATCCTATTGCCATTTTCGTCTTTATTGTACACTTGCTTATCTTTATTGTATCCAACATGTTCATGAATTTTAGCAATTTCTTCAGTACCTGACTCTTTGCCTTCATGAACTACTTTATGACAATTCATACATACATTTAGAGATGGTATTCCAGCATGCTTAGATTTAACAGCAGAGTGATGACAATATTTACAATCTATGCCCATTTCACCTGCATGTAACTTGTGAGAATAAGCAATTGATTGAGAAGGTTGGTAATCTTGAAAGATAGCTACTTGGTAAGCTCTATTTCCTAATTCAACACCCGCAATGATAAGAACCGAAACTAAAATTAAAGTGAATGCAAACCAATTTCTAACCATCCAAGATCTAACATGAACACCTGTAGGTATATTAGGATCTTTAGGGCTGCCTTCTTTTTCGGCAAGAGCATAAGAAAGTTGTCTCCTAACACCACTAACAGAAAAAATGATGATTACTAATACAGCTCCAATAATCCACCACCAAAAAGAATTGGAATCTTTTTGATTGTTTTCAGAAGATGAAGAAACACTAGCAACATCAGCAACTGGTGCAGTGTATGCATCAACATAAGCAAAAACAGCATCGATCTCTTCGTTAGATAAATGACCTTGAGCAGTCATAGCAGTTGGTGAATAATTCCAAATAGCTTTTGCCATTTTGGATTTACCACTATTATATAATTCGGAAGGGTTTTTGACCCATTCATATATCAGTTCTCCCTCTCCTGAATTTATCCATTTCTCTTTAACGCCTTGCATCTTAGGCCCGGTAGCGTTTTTAACGGGATTATGACAAGAAGCACAATTTGCTTTAAATAATTTTTCACCGTCTTGGGAAAAAGCGGTTAAATTGATAATCAATAATAAGGGAAGGATAAATTGAATTATCTTATGGATCCAACTAATTTTCATCTTCATAATCCTAATAGATAGCTTAGAGCTTATTTTTTACATCAGCAAATGTAATATTCAATTCTTTTATAGCATATTTTGTTAGGTAAATTGTCTTAGTAATGTCTTAATTTAGAAGCGTTCTAAATAAGAATGGGTTATAATTAAAGATTTTTTATTCAGAATAAAAGAGTTTACATGTATATGTGGCATAAAATTAGCAGTAATGATTAATTTTGATTAAATAATTTTATGAAAACTAGTTCTACCACTTTAATACTATCCTTTCTATTGAATGCTTTTGTTGCTCAAAATGAATGGACAACATACCCATCAAATACTGACACTATTTCAATTAACAACACAAATGATTCATCATTTAAAGCTTTGAAATTTAACTCATCGAATGATGAAAAAAGTCAACTCGTTGTTGTTAAAGACAATAGAATAGATCTTTTACAAGAAAAACTTAAAAAAGAAAAAAACATCTCAGGATTTACTGTTCAGATAGAAGTTAGCCAACAGACTAATATTATAAAAGATGCTCGCTTGAAATTTATAAAAGCTTTTCCTGACTATCCAATTTTTGATGAATATATTGCGCCTAACACCTATTTATTTGTAGGCAGGTTTTATGACAAAAATAATGCTCTTGCATTTCAGCATAAAATAAAATCAAAGTTCTTAAACACAATGGTTGTCAAAAAAAGCATTATCCCTCCAAACATTACAGATTAAATCGCATAAAAAAAGGAGGCAAAAGCCTCCTTTTTTTATGAATAAATATTTGTATTAGAAAATTGCTAAGAAGTCAGCATTTTCAAAAAATTGTATAAACTCTCTATCTCTTTTAGCTTTTGCTTTAAGATTAGCATCTTTTTCAAAAGCAATCTTTAAATTATCCATAAGCATTTCCGAATTATTTGTTCTAGCTCCAATTACAGCTTTCAGGTAATAAGACATTGCTTCATCTTTTGCATTACCACCATCAATAGATTTTGCAGCAGCATCAGCATCACCAGAAAGTAGGTTAGCTAAAGCTGAATTGAATGTCATATTACTCCCCATGTTAGAAACTGCTTCATCGTAAAGACCTTGTTGAACTTTTAACAGGCCTAAGTTGTATTTAGTCTCAGCACTGCTTCCAGCTGATGTGAAAAGTTCCATTGCTCTTTCTCTATCACCTTTCATGTGAGCAACTGCACCAATGTTATTATTAACTGTTTCGTTTTCACTTGCCTCACTTGCTTTTTCAAAACTTGTACCTGCAGCATCTAAATCACCTTGAAGATATTGAACGCATCCAACATTATTTGCTGTTCTCCAATCATTAGGAAACAATCTTAACGCTTCATTATAAACTCTTAATTGCTCACTTAAATCATCATATAACGTAGCGGTAAATAACAATTCTTCAACATTTAATGTGTCTGGGTTAGTTTTAGATAAATCTTTCAATTCATCATCACTATATCCAACTTTATCATAAGAGAGTGTCATTTGAGATCTTCTTAATTGAGGAAGAACTTCTTTTTCGAGAAATGTATATGTTTTTGCCATATTTCTGATTTCTTGCTCTCTCTTATTTAAATCTGTAGTCATTTGAAGAACTCTTAGGATTAACTCTTTATCTTCATGAGTTGTTTTTTCAACTTCAGTTTTAAAACCTGCCCAATCTTCTCCTTTAGGATCAATTGAATAAAAAGCATCTGCTTGACCAGCTTCAAACTTCATTTTCTTCATCTTTTTAACTACTGCAGATTTTGCACTTTCAGCTCTATCTTTAGCAAGGTTTTCGTTTTTGTCAACCTCACCTTCAGGTGAAGCATATGATTGGACATTGATTGATTTAAGATCACGTCTTGAATTAGTTGTAGCATCCAAAATAAAATCCATTAAATCAACAACATCTTGATCTTTTAACTCACTTCCTTTTACAGTAGATTGTCCTTTATTAAAGTTAATAACCGCCTCTGTTTCATGAGAAGTGATACGCTGAAATGCATCTTTCGCAGAAATAACTTGATCATCTAATTTCAACAAGTAAGGAGTTATAATGGTACCATCAGCAATTTTATCTGTGTACATTTCTTCTTCTTTCTTACCTTTTTTTGCAACAACTCTAACTTTAACAATTCCTTCTTCCATGCATTTTTGATAAGGAATTGTACTTGAATAAGAGAAAGATGTTCCTTCTTTAGGAACTACTTTTCCATTTCCAGCTGCTTTAGGGCCTTGAAATATTTCAGTTTGAAAAGCAATTTCGGTTCCATCATTACACACAAAAAGTGGAGTAACTTCAGCAACGGCTTTAGCGTTTAATCCTTTTTCAACAAATTTTCCATTAATTTGAAGAGTTACATCATCCGCATGCATTTGAAGTGGATTTTCTGTAACGTTATACTCAAGTTCTTTAATAGTAGAACAGCTATTCAATAAAGAAACAACTGCAAAAAACGACATTAAAAAACAACCTTTAAATACTATCTTTTTCATTGTAAAAATTAATAAGTTTCAATTTTTTTAAATTTTGTGCAAGTATAAGTACTATTTTTTACTTAAAAAAGCGTTTATACACTATATAACTATTAAAAAAAAATGATAAAGAAAAATTGACAACAATTATTTAACTGATTTCATAAGTTGGTAAAGATTAATATCTATTTCATTTTTAGAATAATTCCCTCTTAAAATTGAAGAAAATGCTTGCGAAAGTTTTATAGGTTTAGACATGTCTATTTGCTTTGCTTTAATTCTCAAAACAGGCTGCTTTAATTCTTTCAGCCATTGATCATATCCATTCATTAAAGATTTAATGTATTTCTCATCAATAGACTGCTCAAATACTCTGCCTCTCTTGCAAATGTTTTCAATCAACTCTTCAACATCACGATCAATAAAGATTACTAAATCTGGTTCTTGAAAAGGTTTATATAAAAGATTCGTTAATGTTTTAACAGATTCAAACTCCTTTTCATTCAAATTTATTTTAGAAAAAATTAAGCTTTTTTGAGGAACATAATCTGAAAAAATCAATTTTCTAGAATTATTGAAAAACTCCGCCATTTGTTTACTTCTATCTAAAACAAATTGCAATTCAGCATGTAGTGCAAAATCTTCTCCACTATAAAATGCTTTTAAAAACTGGTTATCTTCAAACTCTTCAAGCAAAAGAGAGCCATTTAGTTGCGCAGACAAAAACTTAGCAAGTGTAGTTTTTCCGGCACCAATATTACCCTCAATAGCAATGTATTTATAGTTTATTTCAGACATGTAACTTCAGAATTATCTTCACATAGAGAGAGTAATTGATTGATTGTTTTATCAAAACCAGGAACAATATAGTTAGGAATTATTTCACTTAGAGGTGTAAGGCAAAAATTTCTCATATGCATTCTTGGGTGTGGGATAACAAGATCATCATTGTTTACAATATCATTGGAAAACAAGATAATGTCAATATCTATAGCTCTATCAATGTAAACATTACTGACCCTCCTTTTTCTACCAAGTTTATTTTCAATTTCTAACATATCTTTTAAAAGAGCATAAGAATCGCTATTAGTGTTAATTAGTATTCCTAAATTAACAAATTCATTATTTGATTTAAAACCGAAAGGTGCAGAATAATAGAAAGCTGATTTTTTTAATACTTTGTGTTTTTTAGCTATTTCAATTAAAGCCAACTCTATGAATTGTTCTTTTTCATCGAAATTACTCCCTAATAATAGTACAGCCTCTAAATTCATAACACAAATCTAATTTTTTATACTAAAGTTAAGTCATAATAGATTATTAGCTTTTATCCCAAAATAATTGCCATCTATGTAAGATGTTTAAATAAATTATCAAACAATTCTATTTTTGTTTAAATAAAATTTACAACTATGAAACCATTTTGGAGAACTTTCTGGGCATCCTCTTTGTCAAGTCTGGCAATCGGAACTACCCTTATTATTATTTTTTTTAGCATCGTAATCGGAATTACCTCCAGTTTTGATAAAAAACCTTTTAAAGTAAATGAGAATGGAATATTGCACATAAAATTAGATGAAACTATTTCGGAAGTATCCTTTGCAGACTTTGATCCAAACTCTCCAGAATTAATAAAAAAACAGCTAGGTATTAAAGAACTTAAAAATGGTTTAAAAGAAGCTTCAGCTGATGATAATATTAAAGGGATTTTATTAAACATTGACAATATCTCATCAGGAATAGCATCTTTAGAAGAAATAAGAAATTCTTTGTTAGATTTTAAAGAAAACTCTGGGAAATTCATTTATTCTTACTCTGAGACTTACAGTCAAGGAGCTTACTACCTTTCATCAGTTGCCGATGAGATTTATCTATACCCAACAGGTATGTTAGACTTCAGAGGTTTAGGAACTGAACTAATGTTCTTTAAAGGATCCTTGGACAAATTAGGTGTTGAAATGCAAATAATAAGAGGATCAAATAATAAATTCAAAAGTGCTGTTGAACCATTCATTTATAAGCAAATGAGTGATGCGAACAGAGAACAAATAATGCTTTTATTAAATTCTATTTGGAGCAATATGCTCACAAACATTAAAGCTTCTAGAAACATATCATTAGAAGAAATGAATGAAATAGCAGATTCTGTTTATGTTAGAAATGCAAAATCTTCAGTTGATTACCAACTTGTTGATAAACTATTATATGAAGATGAACTTTTCAGTATTTTAAAAAAAGAAACCCAAACACCTGAAGATGAAGAGCTGAATTTAGTCCCTTTTAGTAAATATTGTTCTTCAAAATCTAGACTCAAAAAACTTAAATTTAGCGAGCTTAGTGAAACTGGGAATATTGCAGTTGTTTATGCTGTAGGAGACATTGTAAGTGGAGAAGGTAAAAGAACGCAAATTGGGTCCGATAAAATCGCAGGAGCTGTTAGAGAGGCTCGACTAGATGAAGATATTAAAGCAATTGTGTTACGAGTTAATTCTCCTGGAGGAAGCGCTTTAGCTTCTGATGTTATATGGAGAGAAGTTATATTAGCTAAGGAGGCCAAACCTGTAATAGTTTCTATGGGAGACCTTGCTGCCTCCGGAGGGTATTACATTTCTTGTGCTGCTGATAGAATTTTCTCACAACCCAATACAATTACGGGATCAATTGGAGTTTTTGGTATGATCCCCAATATTGGCCCTATGATGGAAGACAAACTTGGGATAACATTTGATCGAGCAGAAACTAACAGCCACTCTGTTTTATCTTTATCTAAAGCACTAAGTGAAAAAGAAAAAACAATAATTCAAAAAGAAGTTGATGACATCTACAATGATTTTATTTCTAAAGTTGCAAAAGGCAGAGATGGACTTAAGGTTGAAGATGTTGACGAGATTGGACAAGGAAGAGTTTGGTCTGGAACAGATGCTTTAAGAATTGGTTTGGTTGATGAAATGGGTGGAATTGAAGATGCTATTGGTTATGCTGCTAAAAAAGCAGGGATTGAAAAAAGTGAAATAAAAACCAAAACTCTTCCTGAGTATAAATCAGATGAATTCTTAGAGCTTATTGAAATGTTTAATGATCAAGAAACTAGTATTAAAACCACAAATAATCCTATTTATACTAATATTAGCAAACAGATAGAATTCTTAAACAATTATAAAACTTCAGACAGAATTCAAGCAAGGTTTCCTTATAGTTTTGTAATTAAGTAATATCAAAGGTTATGGGGGATTTTTATTATATTTATATAAAATATCCCCATGAAAAATCTTACACTAATATTATTTATTACACCATTATTATTTAATGCTCAATTAGATTCTTCTTGCTATCTAATTCCTGACCCAGGACCTTGTTTTGGGTTATTTCCAAAATACTTTTACAATCAAACTTCCCAACAATGTGAAACTTTTACTTGGGGAGGGTGTGCAGGAGTAGTTCCTTTTGAAACCCTTATCGATTGCCAAAATAGTTGTTCAGGTAGTGGCAATTCAATTGATGTTTGCTCTAATTTGCTTGAAAACCCTGGTGCAGAAGATGGGTTGGTAGATTGGAATTTTTCTACTGGTTCCGGATCAGATTGGGTAACACAAGGAAGTTCTTTTGGGTCTCAATCATTTGTTTCATCATACGCATGGTCTACAAAAAATCAAACAATAGATTTAATAGGGCTTGGATTATCGTCAAGTTACCTAGACTTGGAACCTACACTATATGTTCAAGAGCTATATACAGGTCATGCTGTAAATTACAGTGATGAATATTATTTACATGTGGAATTAAGAGATTCTCTTGGAAACATTATTACTTCATTTGATGACGGAAGCCAATCCTCCCCCTTAATCTCAGATACATCATGGAAAACCTCAAGTCACACTTTTACTAATTATGGTTCGGGATTGAGATACATTTACTTTGAATCTGGAGGGAAAGATGTAGAGTTTTGGGCAGGACATTATGGCACTAAAATGGATGAAGCCATAGTTAAATTTGTTATTGATAATGGCATAACAAACAATTCACCTACTTTATCGGCAAATCTTTCTGGAGCAACATACCAATGGTTAGATTGTGACAATAATTTCGCTCCAATCAATGGAGAAACAAATCAATCTTTTACAGCCTTTAACAATGGAAGCTATGCTGTTGAAATAACGACTAACAATTGTGCTGACACTTCAATTTGTGAGTCTGTTAACAATGTTGGAGTCTATGGAGGATTTGAGGATAATAATCCTACTATTTACCCTAACCCCTCTAATGGGGCGTTTTCAATTGATTTTAATTCTAAGCAAGACTATGTTACTCTTACAATTAAATCAATATCTGGAAGTTTAATTTCAAAAACCTCTTATATAAATGTGAAAGCTATTCCTGTGAATATTAATAATGCTGCTGGACTATACATCCTGGAAATTAAAACCAACAGCGGATTTATAATTTCTAAAATAATTAAGCGTTAGAATTAATCTTATGAGATTAATTATTTACACTTTTTTATTATCACTTTTAAGCATAGGCTGTTCAAAACCAAATAACTGTGGTGAAATTACTCACGCGACTAACTGTGTAGATTCATCAATTATAGACACTAATTATTACTGTACTGAACAATGGGATCCTGTATGTGGATGTAATGGCACTACATACTCAAACTCGTGTTATGCAACAATTAGTGGCATTACAACATATTCTCCTGGTGAATGTTGTCAATGAAAATTTACTTTTTAAATAGATTGAACTTTTATTTTATTAATTTTTATATTTAAGTTTGTATAAAATTTACAAGATGTCTGACAAAAATTTTCACGGAAGTACTGGTATAATTGGTTACGTATATGTTTCCATTGCCTTAATTGTAATTTTCGGCTTAGTGTTATTTGGATAAATCCAATTAACTTTAAGGGATATTCTTTTAGTTTATGGCTAACAAGATTAAACACCCTTTTAATTCCATCTTTTCTTGGTACATCAAGAAAAGAATACATCAAATTGATCTCTTTAGGAAATATCCCTCTGAAGTTCAACATGAAACATTATTTAAACTTTTAGGTAAAGCTCAGAAAACAGAATTTGGCCTTAAATATGATTTTTCATCAATAAATACAATTGATCAGTACAGAAATAGAGTTCCGATAAACACCTATGTAGATTTTGAGCCCTACATAAACAGGCTTAAAAAAGGAGAGCAAAATCTTCTTTGGCCTACTGAAATAAAATGGTTTGCTAAATCATCAGGAACTACAACAGGGAAAAGCAAATTTATTCCTGTTAGTAAAGAATCTCTTGAAGAATGCCATTATAAGGGAGGGAAAGATCTATTAGCATTGTACTACAACAATCATCCTAAGACAAAACTCTTTAAAGGAAAACATCTAATTCTTGGGGGAAGTTCTCAACTAAATTATTTCAGTAAAGATTCTTATATAGGAGATCTATCAGCAATAATTGTAGAAAACCTTCCTTGGTGGTGTGAATGGAGACGGACTCCAAAGAAACAAATCACCCTTCAATCTAATTGGGAAAAGAAAATTGATGAAATGGCCAAAACTACAATTAATGAAGATGTATATATATTGGCTGGAGTACCTTCTTGGACATTAGTTTTACTAAATAAAATTCTAGAAAACTCAAGCGGCAAAACCATAAAGGATATATGGCCAAATTTAGAGCTATATATGCACGGTGGCGTAGACTTTAATCCTTACAAAAAACAATTTACCAATTTGATACATAGTCCAAATATGAATTATGTTCAAACTTACAATGCTAGTGAAGGTTTTTTTGGAATACAAGATGAAATCTCATCTGATAGTATGCTTATGATGCTTGACTATGGAATGTTTTTTGAGTTTATTCCAATAGAAAATTTAAATGAGTCTCATCCTAAAACCTATTTAATAGAAGAAATTGAATTGCATAAACATTATGCGCTTGTTATTTCATCAAATGCAGGATTATGGCGGTATTCAATCGGAGACACTATAAAATTTACGAGTAAATTTCCTTTTAGATTTTCTGTAACTGGAAGAGTTAAGAACTTTATTAATGCTTTTGGAGAAGAACTAATTATTGAGAATGCAGAAAAAGCAATTGCACATGCATCTTCTTTAACCGAAACAGAAGTTGTTGACTATACAGCAGGACCTATTTACATGGAAAACGGAAAAAAAGGAACTCATCAATGGCTAATTGAGTTTAAAAAAGCTCCTTCAAATATGGCTTATTTCACCAATATATTAGACAACGAACTCAAAAAAATAAATTCTGATTATAAGGCTAAAAGAAAAGGCGATTTAAATATGTCACTCCCAATAATACAATGCATGCCTAAAAATACGTTTTATGATTGGTTGAAAAATAATGGTAAATTAGGGGGGCAGCATAAAATTCCAAGGTTGTCAAATAACAGAAATTTAATAGAAAACATACTTCAAAACAATGACCTTATTTAAAGTACCATTAATACTTGTTTTTGCTTTTATAGTCTCGTTATCTTATTCACAACACTCATTTGATGTGGTAAGAAGTTTTTCATTCTCATCAAACGTAGATTTTTTTGAAGTTGATCAAATTGGTAATATTTATTGTGTCAATAAAAATGAAATCATAAAAGTCAGCCCTAAAGGAATTATTTTATACAGGTACAGTAACATGACCTATGGAACAATTACTGAACTTGATGTAAATAATTCTCTTAGACCGCTAGTTTTTTATAAAGAACAATCTAAAATTGTAGTTCTCGACAATACTTTATCGGCTCAAGACAATTTCATTAACCTTGCTGAACTTAACCTTTATAACACCCAAACAATCGCTAACAGTAATTTAGATAATGGGGTTTGGTTATATGATTTAGATTTTAAACAAATTGTGAAAGTAAACACCAAACTGGAAGTAATTCAAGAATCTGGTAATCTTGCTGTATTACTTAATAAAGAAAATCTTCTACCTAATTGCTTAATAGAAAAAAACGGAAGACTATATATGGGGACAAAAAATGATGGCGTTCTTATTTTTGATTTATACTGCAGCTATCTTCAATCTTTAAACATTAAAGAAGCTAAAAATCTTCAAATAAATGAAGAGTATTTAATTGTATGCAATGAAAGCACCTTATGCTCTTACAACTCTATATCTCACGAAGAAACTCATCTTAATTTTCCAAAAAAATACTTAGCTGTTAAAAAATTTAAAAATTCATTTATAGCATTAAATGAAGATGCTGTTACATTTGATGTTCTTATTGAAGCGTCCCCTTAAACAATAATTATCAGAATAAAATAGTCGAAAGTTATTAACAAAATTGAGGTTCATTTATTGATTTTATCTACTTTAGAACTTCTTTAAAAGTCATCATTATGCATATTGCAGTAGCAGGAAATATTGGAGCAGGTAAGACCACACTTACTACATTACTAGCCAAACATTATGGTTGGGATACACATTTTGAAGATGTTGATGAAAATCCTTATTTGTTAGATTTCTATGATGAAATGCAACGTTGGTCATTTAACCTTCAAATATATTATTTGAATAGTAGGTTTACTCAAATTCAAGACATTAGACAAAATACTAAAAACGTAATTCAAGATAGAACCATATATGAAGACGCTTTTATATTTGCCCCCAATCTTCATTCTATGGGTTTAATGACATCAAGAGATTTTGAAAATTACTTTAGTTTATTTAATCTTCTCGAATCATTTATTTCGGCTCCAGATTTACTTATATATTTAAGAGCAAGTGTGCCTAAATTGGTTCAAAATATTCAAAAAAGAGGTAGGGAATATGAAGAAAGTATTCGCCTAGACTACCTTAAAAGATTAAATGAGCGGTATGAAGCTTGGATTTCAACATACGATAGAGGTAAATTGTTAATTATTGATATAGACAATAATTCTTTCAATGAAAATCAAGAAGATTTAGGTAAAATCATTACTAGTATTGATGCAGAATTACACGGTTTATTTATTGAAAAATAAACCTTTTTTGAACTTCTATTTTCAGTAAATGAACTTTAGTTTAATAATATTGGCTGGAGGCAAAAGTTCTAGAATGGGTACTGATAAAGGGTTAATGCTTTTCAATGGTAGCCCTATGATTGAACACATCACAAAGCGATTTAAAAATAAATTTCAAGAAACAATAATTGTTTCAGAAAATAATAATTATGAACCTTACTGTGATATTTTAATTGCCGATAATTTTAAAAATACTGGCCCTTTAGGTGGCATTGAAGCTGGTTTATCAGTGTCAAATAATCTAAATAACATAATTTTATCTTGTGACAACCCATTATTAACATGGGAAGTAATAGATTACATAATTTCAAATTATTCTGAAAATGAAATTGTTTTTTCTAAAAAGGAGTTTACTCATCCTTTTCCATCCTATTTTAATTCATCAATTAGAGCGGAGTTAATAACACACATAAAAAATGGAATTAGAAAAATAACACATTTAGAAGAGCATTTTAATGTTTTAAATTTAGATTGTTCAAGATTTAGTGAAAACAATTTTATTAATTTTAATTGCCTAGAAGATATAGCACTATTTCATGAAAATAACACTTAAATATTACGGGGAAATCTCTGAAATTCTAGATACAAAAGAAGAAACTATTTCACTAACTTCAATAGTCTCTCTTTATGATCTTAAAAAACAATTTCTAGCTAAATCAGTAAAATTGAATTCTATTGCCATTAATATTGCTGTAAACAATGAGCTAACAGATCAAGATGTTTCCTTGAAAAATAAGGATGTAATCTCTTTCCTTCCTCCATTTGCTGGTGGTTAAATTAAAACAAATGATAAGTATTGAAGAAGCAATAAACGCAGTTAAATCAAATACAGAACAAGCAAAAGAAATTTTTGTTGATACATCTAATAGTCTTGGCTATACAACAAGTGAAAATATTTATTCTTCTATTAATATGCCGCCTTTTGAACAATCTGCAATGGATGGTTATGTAATTCATTATAAAGAAAATATTAATGAATATAACATTATCGGAGAAATTCAAGCAGGACAAGATTCATCTTCGATTAACTTAAAAATTGGAGAAGGAGTTAGAATTTTTACTGGCGCTGCTATTCCTAAAGGGGGTACATCTGTAATTCAACAAGAGTGGTGTGTTTTAAACAATAAAACAATAAGCTTTACAAGAAGAATTAAAAATGAATTAAATATTCGCTTTATTGGAGAGCAGTTAAAAATTAAAGATTTAGTTTTAAGTAAAGAATCTGAAATATGTCCTGCAACAATTGGACTATTAACTGGAGTTGGAGTTGCAAAAGTTAAAGTGTTTTCAAAGCCAAGAATTGGCATTTTAATCACAGGAAATGAATTAATTTCTGTAAAAGAACAATTAAGTCCTGGAAAGATATTTGAAAGTAACTCTCATTTACTTAAAAATGCTCTTTTAAAATACGGATATAGCAGCATTTCAATCTATAAAGCAAATGATTCCTTTAAAGAAACTAAACTTGTAGCTGAAAAAGCGATCAATGATAATGACGTACTTTTAATAAGTGGAGGAATTTCCGTTGGAGATTATGATTTTGTTTTTGATGCACTGAAAGAATTAGGGGTTAAAACTATTTTTTACAAAGTGAAACAAAAACCGGGTAAACCTTTGTTTTTTGGTAAAAAAAATAATGTTGCAATCTTTGGTCTTCCTGGGAATCCTGGATCTGCTTTAACTTGCTTTTACATATATGTTCTTAGATACCTTTCTGGATTTAGTAAAATATCGTTTCCATTGAATTTAATCAAGATTAAAAGCCAAAATAATTACTGTAAAAAAGAAGGGAGAGGTGAGTTTTTAAAAGCAAAAATTAAAAATGGAAATGGTACTCTGTGTAATTTTCAAAATTCATCCATGCTTAAAGCATTTGTTGAAGGGAATTCTTTAGTATACTTGGCTGAGAATACAACCGAAATCAAAAAAGGTGATGCTTTAAATGCTTATTTATTGTTGTAGATGTTCATTGTTGGAGCAATTCCTTGTAAACAGAATGACTTTATACAGTCTATAGCAACAGGGATTTTTTCTGAAACAATTTCAGATTCGATATTTTCCCATTTGCCTAATACATAATTTACTTGTTGCCCAGGAAAGAAATTCTTGCCAATTCCAAATCTTAACCTTGGATAACTAGCAGTCCCTAATGTTTCTTGGATACTTTTTAGTCCATTGTGCCCCCCATCGCTTCCCTTAGATTTTAGCCTTAAATTACCCGTAGGCAAACTTAAATCATCAGTAATAATAAGTAATCTGTCAATTGAAATTTTTTCTTTGTGCATCCAGTAGTTGACTGCCTTTCCGCTTAAATTCATGAAAGTATTGGGTTTTAACAAAATCAGTTGTTTGTTTTTTTCCCTAAATTCGGAAATATCACCTAAACGTTCCGTCCTAAAACTAGTATTGGATGCACTAACAAATGCATCCAATACGTTAAACCCAATATTGTGCCGGGTATTTATGTATTCAGATCCTGGATTACCTAATCCTACGATCAAAAATTTCATTAGTAATGTTATTCCGATTTAGCTTCTGATGATTCAGGTGCTGAACCTTCAGCTCCTTCTGCTGTTGCCCCTTCCGCTCCTTCTTCTAACTCTTCTTCTTCTTCCTCATCTTCTATTATTGCTCTAGCAGTTTGAACACCAACAACAACAGCATTTTTAGGATCTAAAAATGTTAATCCTGCTAGCGAAATATCATCAACTCTTTTCTTATGACCAATTTTTAGTGGTGTTATATCAATAACAATTGCTTCTGGCATGTCTTTTTCTAAACCAAAAACATTTAATTTTCTAAAGTTTTGTCTTAATCTACCACCATTTCGAACACCTCTAGAAAAGCCTTCTAATCTTACTGGTAATTTAACTTTAAAAGGTTTAGTGTCAGAAATTTCTAAGAAATCTAGATGTAAAGGTTTGTCAGAAACTGGATGTAATTGAACCTCTTGAACAATCGCCTTGGTCTTTTTTCCTTCAATTTCTAATTCAACAACATAAACATCTGCTGTTATAATTAATTTTTTTGCGTCATTATAAGAAAGAGAAAAATGAGTTTGTTTTTCACCTCCATATAAAACTGCTGGTACTCTTTCTTGCCTTCTAAGCTCATTAGCACCTTTTCTTCCTACGTTCTGTCTAGCAGAACCGCTCAATGATAGTGTTTTCATAATTATTATTTATTTTTTATTTATTGATTTGCAAATACAAAGTGATCACTAATAGACTCAAAACTTACGTGTTTCCTCATTACATCTCCAAACATCTCAGCAACACTAATTACTTTGATTTTTGAAGACTCTTCTTTTAGAGGAATTGTGTCTGTAACCACTAATTCTTTTAATAAACTTTTCTCAATTCTTTCATAGGCCGGACCGGATAAAACTGCATGAGTACAAAAAGCTCTCACAGAGTTTGCACCATGCTCAATAAACAGTTTAGCTGATTTTGTTAATGTACCAGCAGTATCAACCATATCATCTACAATTACAACATCCTTACCCTTTACATCTCCTATAATGGTCATGTTCTCAATTACATTTGCTTTCTTTCTTTGTTTATAACAAAGTGCTAAATCTACATTTAAATACTTAGCATATGCA
>Ga0315331_10000562_pt1 | contig 26063 bp, 27 predicted proteins | sample M160m34915metaG_FD_203456 | JGI IMG/M metagenome (GOLD analysis project Ga0315331, IMG submission 203456) | Ammonia-oxidizing marine archaeal communities from Monterey Bay, California, United States - M1 60m 34915 | ecosystem: Environmental > Aquatic > Marine > Intertidal zone | place: USA...
AGCGCCGGCAAGAACGAGGTCAAGTTGTCGATCCTGCCCGCCGCCGAGACGCTCGGTCTGACCTTGGATGATCTCGCGCACCAGGTACGCCAGGCGTTCTACGGGGACGAGGCACAGCGTATTCAACGCGGGCGCGACGACGTCCGGGTGATGGTTCGCTATCCGCGCGACCAACGCCGCTCGTTGGCGGACCTCGACGCGCTACGGATTCGAACGCCCGCTGGCGGCGAGGTTCCTTTCTATACCGTGGCCCGGGCTGAGCTCGGTCGGGGGTTCGCTTCGATCGAGCGTGCGGAGCGCAGGCGGGTCATCCACGTGACGGCCGATCTGGACGAGACCCAGACCAGCGCCGGCGAGGTGATCGCGGATCTACAGCAGAACTTCCTCCCGGCCCTCGCCTCCGACTATCCGGGGCTCTCTTATGGGCTCGAGGGAGAGCAGGCGGAGCGCTCGGAGTCACTAGGCAGCCTGGCGCTCGATTTTCCGCTCGCGCTCATCTTGATCTATGCGCTGCTGGCGATTCCGCTGCGCTCGTATTTCCAGCCCTTGATCATCATGGCGGTCATCCCGTTTGGTCTGGTCGGAGCGATCTTTGGCCATTGGTTCATGTACTTCGTCCGCGAGCTCTTCACGGACTGGACCTTCAACTACAGCATGATGTCCGTCTTTGGCGTGGTGGCGTTGACGGGGGTGGTGGTCAACTCAAGCCTCGTCCTGGTGCACTACGTCAACCGGAGGCGTGCAGATGGTGTGCCGCTCGAGGACGCCGTCCGCGAGGCGGGCGTCGCGCGCTTCCGCCCGATCGTCTTGACCTCGCTCACGACCTTCGCGGGGCTGACCCCGATGCTGCGGGAGACGAGCGTGTCGGCTCAGTTCCTCATTCCGATGGCGACCTCCCTTGGCTTTGGCGTGTTGTTTGGCAGCGCGATCTCGCTGCTACTCGTCCCGAGTCTGTATCTCGTGGGTGAAGATGTGGCCCGGCTGGTGCGCGGCAAGCAGCTGGTCTCGACATCCCAGAAAGCGATCCGTCCGAGCCCGGGGCCGGTCGCTGAGGAGCGCATATGATCGACTTCTACTCCTTCCCGACACCCAACGGCTGGAAGGTGAGCATCGCGCTCGAGGAGCTTGGGCTCCCGTACACGTTGCGCTCGGTGGATATTTCGCGTGGCGAGCAGTTTGCGCCTGAATTCCTGGAGATTTCGCCCAACAACCGAGTCCCCGCCATCGTGGATCACGCACCGCGCGGGGGCGGTGAGCCCCTGTCCGTCTTCGAGTCGGGGGCGATCCTGCTCTACCTCGCCGAGAAGAGCGGGCGGCTGCTTCCGCGAGACGAACGCGGCCGCGTGGCTGCGCTCGAGTGGTTGATGTGGCAAATGGGTGGTCTGGGGCCGATGTGCGGTCAGGCGGGCCACTTCCTCAATTATGCGCCGGAGCGGGTCGAGTACGGAATCGATCGCTATTCGAACGAAGTGAGGCGGCTGTACGGAGTCCTGGACCGAAGGCTCGAGGGTCGTGCGTTCATTGCCGACGAATATTCCGTCGCTGACATCGCGGTCTGGCCCTGGATCTCCCTGCATGGTCACCACGGGGTCGACCCCGCGGATTTCCCACAGCTCGATCGCTGGTACAAGGCGATCGGCGCGCGAGAGGCGGTGGTGCGGGGCACTGGGGTGGGGCTCGAGGCGATCCAGAGCGGAGAGCAGACGATCGACGCCGAGGGCGAGGATCACCTCTTTGGTCGCCGGTACTGAGCCGAGATCCCAGGAAGCGTTGCGATGACGGATGCCGCGACACGCCAGACCACCCAGGGGGTTCTCTGCGGTGTTGGCGCCTATTTAGTCTGGGGCTTCACGCCCGCGTACTGGAAGCTCTTACAGCAGTACGGCCCCCTCGAGCTGCTGGGGCACCGGATCCTGTGGTCGCTCGTGGTCGGGCTCGTGCTGGTCACCGCCAGCCGCGGGTTCGGCGAGTGCCTGCGGGTCCTTCGGACGCCCCAACGGTCTGTGCCGGTCTTGTTGGCGGCGCTCCTGCTCGCCACGAACTGGTTGATCTTCCTCTACGCCGTGATGGACGGGCAGGTCCTGGCCACGAGCCTCGGCTACTACCTGAACCCCCTGGTCAACGTCGTGCTGGGGTTCTTCGTGCTCGGAGAGCGGCTACGCCCCCTGCAGTGGTTGTCGGTGGGGTGCGCGGTGGTGGGGGTCTCGTACTACCTGTTCGCTCTGGGGTCTCTCCCTTGGATCGCGGTCCTGCTCGCGGTCTCGTTTGGTCTCTACGGCTTGATTCGCAAGCGAGCGGCGGTCGCCCCCGTGACGGGCTTTGGGGTCGAGATGGCTTTTCTCAGCGTGCCCGCAGTGGGGTTCCTGCTGTGGCAGCGCGCGGAGGGCGGGGCCTCGCTGCCCGCAGGGGATTGGACGACGGATGCCATCGTCGCGGCCTCCGGCCTGGTGACCGCGGTCCCGTTACTCTTGTTCAACGCCGCCGCGAAGCGCCTGCCGTTAATCACGGTCGGCATCCTTCAGTACATCGCGCCAACGATCGGGTTCCTGTTGGCGGTCCTTGTCTTCGGAGAACCGTTCGATTCGGTCCACGTGTGGACCTTCGGTTGGGTCTGGACGGGGCTCGTCCTGTTTACGCTCGCATCCTGGTCGGCGGCGCGTCGCTCCTCGCAGCCCGAGGGCTAACGGCCGATCAGGATCCCGCCCGCCATGGCGGCTTTCAGTCCCTGTAGCTGGGCGATCGCCACCACGAAGAAGGCCGTGGCGCCCAAGGCGACGAGGGCGGTGCCCTGCCCTTGGGTCAGCCCGACACCGATCGCGATCGCGCAGCCCGCGACCCAGAGCAGGTCGATGCTGATCGCGGCGCGTGTCAGCGTGGGGTCGACCCGCTCTCGTCCGGCGAGCCAGAACAGGAAGGCCGCGAAGAGCGCGAGGATGACCCCGGCGAGGTGAATGCGGCCGAGCGCGTCATAGGCCTGGAGCAGCGCGGCGACGAGCCCATCCCCGATCAGCAGGACCACGGCGGACAGCGCCGCCACGATCCCGTTCGCCTTGAGGGCGTTGCGCAAGCTCTGGCTCCGGTCGGTGTTGAGCATCGGGTCCTCCTCGGGGTTCTACCACTCCTGCCGCACGTCCTATTTAGCACGGGAGACGGGAAAAGAGCGCGCGACGTGCGCTCGCGTTCCGCTGCTCTGCTCGTGTTCGGGTATCTTGATGGGATGGCACCCGGCTCTCTCCGGATGTGGCTGCCGCTCGTCTTGCTGTCTGCTGCCGCGGCCCGCGCGGGACTCCCTCGCGCGCTCCCCGACGCACCGCAGCTGCCGAAGGAGACCCACGCGGCGCTCGAGGCGGCGCTGGCGGAGCGCGACCCGGAGACGCCGGCGAGGACGCAGCACCACGACGACGACGGGCAGCCGCTCTACACCAACCGGTTGTTGCTCGAGGCCAGTCCGTATCTCCAACAGCACGCGCACAACCCCGTCGATTGGCATCCCTGGGGTGACGAGGCCTTCGAGAAGGCGCGAGCGTTAGGTCGTCCGGTCCTCCTGAGCATCGGCTATTCCACCTGCCATTGGTGTCACGTCATGGAGGAGGAATCCTTCGACGATCTCGCGACCGCGCGAGTGCTCAACGCGCACTTCATCGCGATCAAGGTCGATCGCGAGGCGCGGCCGGATGTGGACTCCGTCTACATGGCCGCGCTGCACGCGATGGGACAGCGAGGCGGGTGGCCGCTCAACGTTTTTCTGACGCCTGAGCGCGAGCCGTTCTTTGGCGGCACCTATTTTCCCCCGACCGGATCACCGAACCGCCCGTCGTTCAAGCGTGTGCTCGCGGCGGTCTCGGAGCAGTGGGAGGCCGAGCCCGAGAGGCTGCGTGAGGCCGCGGGGGCCCTGACCGGTCGTGTTCAACAGAGCCTGGGATCCAGCGCCGGGCTCGAGTCTCGCGAGGTCGCCGCGGACGCGATCGACCGCGTCGTCGCGGAGAGCCTCGCGGGGGCCGACCCGGAGTGGGGCGGGCTGGGTGAAGGCATGAAGTTCCCCTCTTCGCTGAATCTGCGGCTGCTGATGCGTTGGGAGCGTGATGAGGCGCGTCGCGCGGAGGGAACCCCCGAAGCTGCGACGAACCGGCTGGCGCTCCGGGAGTTGGTTGTTCGGACGCTCGACCAGATGGCTCGTGGAGGGATCCGGGACCACCTCGCGGGCGGCTTCCATCGCTATTCGACGGACCGGCGCTGGCTGGTGCCGCACTTCGAGAAGATGCTGTACGACAACGCGCAGCTGGCGCGGTTGTACGTGGAGGCCTGGCAGTGGAGTGGCGAGGCCCGGTATCGCGACGTCGCGACCGACACGCTTGAGTACCTCGACCGTGAGATGTCCGCTCCCGGCGGCGGCTTCTATTCCGCGACGGACGCCGACAGCCGGGGGCCGAGTGGCGAGGTCGAGGAGGGTTTGTACTTCTCCTGGACGCCCGATGAACTGCAGTCGGCGCTCGGGGAGGAGGACGCGCGCCTGGCCGCTGCGTGGTACGGCGTGACCGATCGCGGACACCTCGATGGGCGCTCGGTCCTCCACACCGGCCGCAGCGAGGAGGCTGTCGCGGCGGAGCTCGGGGTCGACTTGCCCGCGCTCCGCGCAGGGGTCGAACGGGCGCGTCCGCGCTTGTTGCAAGCTCGCTCGGCGCGTCCCGCGCCCCTGCGCGACGACAAGGTCGTGACCAGCTGGAACGCGCTCGCGATCTCCGCCTTCGCGCAGGCGGGCTTTGCCTTCGACGAGGAGCGCTGGCGCGAGAGGGCCCGCTGCGCTGCGCGCTTCATGCTGGAGCACCTGCGCGTCGAGGGTCGCTTGCACCGGCTCTGGCTCGATGGGACACCGTCGGTCGATGCCTTCTTGGGGGACCACCTCTTACTGGCCGACGCGTTGCTCGACCTGTATGAGGCGGACGGTGACCCGCGCTGGTTGCGAGAGGCGGCGTCCCTGCAGGCGCAGGTGGAAGCACACTTCGCGGACCCCACCGCAGGGGGCTACTTCCAGACGCGCGCGGATGGCGAAGCGCTGCTCGCGCGCGAGAAGCCCCGGTATGACGCGGTGGTGCCAGCGGGGAACGCGGTCGCGGCCCGGGTCTTGGCCCGGCTCGCGGAGCTCACGGGCGAGGCCTCCTATCGTGCGAGCAGCGCGCTGTTGTGGTCCGGCGCGAGCGCGGACATCGATCGCAGGCCCGCGGCCTTCTCAGAGTGGTTGCTCGCGCTCGAGCTCCTCTCTGGGGCGCAGGAGATCGTGATCGTCGCGCCCGCGGGCGCGCTCCACGCGGTGTTCGAGCCCATGCTCGCGCCGCTGCGGCGGCAGCTCGTCACCGCCCGGGTACTCGCGCTCGTGGTTGAGGGCGAGCATCAGGCGCGCACCGCGGAGGTCGTCACGCTCGCAGGCAACAAGCCCGCGGCCGCGGGGGAGGTCACGGCCTACGTCTGCGAGGATCGGGTCTGTCGGCTGCCGACCACGGATCCGATCGCGTTTGCCGCGCAGCTCTCGATCGCGCGAGCGGCCAGCCGCTAGGGTCCCGACCCGGGCGCGCGCCGCTGCGCCTCGTCCCGCGGTGGGAGGATGAAGCGCTCGCCGACCGCAGGCACGTGGACGCGCGCCGCGTCGCCGCCCGCGCCCGCGACGACCTCACGAAGCTCGACCGGGGGGTACCCAGGGGGTTCGTCCGTCAGATCGAACGTCCCCCAGTGCATGGCGAAGAAGTGATCCGCTCCGAGGTCGCCGAACGCGCGGTAGGCCTCGGCGGGGTCCATGTGCTGGTAGCGCATGAACCAGCGGGGCGAATAGGCGCCGATCGGGAGGAGCGCGGCGTCGATGCCCGGATACCGGCGACCAAACTCCGCGAAGCCATGGAAGTAGCCCGTATCCCCGGCAAAGAAGTACCGCCGCCGGTCGGACTCGATGAGCCAGGCGCACCACAGGCTCTGGTTCTCTCGCTGCCCGATCCGCATCGACCAGTGTTGTGAAGGGAGGCAGGTGATGGTCCAGCGCCCCCGCTCCGCGCTCTGCCACCAGTCCAACTCCGTCACGTCGTCGCGGCCTCGCGCGTGGAACCAGTGGGCCAGGCCGAGCGGTACGTACCAGCCGATGGAAGGCGGGAGGGCCTCGACGGTTTCCTTATCCAGGTGGTCATAGTGGTTGTGGGAGATCACCGCGAACGCGTCCGCCGGGACGGCCTCGAGAGGCAACCCCGGCTCCGTTTTACGGGCAGGCAAGAGGGCGCGCTTGCTGAAGTGGGGGTCTGTCAGGAATACGTCGCCCCCGTCATGCCCGACATACGTCGAGTGTCCGACCCACGTGAGGGACTCGGGCTCTGCCGGGTTCGAGAGGTATCCCCCCTGATTGGGAACCGTCGGGATCGGGGGGGCCTCGACGCCGGCATAGGGGCTTCGTGAGAACTGCCACTGCAGCATGCGGAGCAGGCTCCGCCGCCCGCCGCCCCAGGGCGCGAAGAACCGGCCGCTTTCGTCTCGGTGCGGGGCGTAGAGGTCCGCCCGCTCGGCCTCGCCCGGCTTCTCTGCGGCGAGGGGCGTAGCGATGACGGCGAGCGCCACGGCGCACGCGAATCGTGAGAGTCGGAAGGGCACGCCTTCAAGTACCGTGCTCCGAGCCGGCCGTCAAAATAGACGGCGCCGGACCCAGCGCGGTCTTCCGGGAGCGAATGATATGCTGCGGCCGGCAGTCGACGGGCAAGGAGGCCTTTGTGGCAAGCGAAGAATACGAACAATTGCGTGCGACCTTGGAGCCGGGGCTCGCGGTTGCCACCGATGAACTCGAGCAGGTTCGCGAAAAGATGACGGCGGTTCACCCGACCGATGTGCCAGAGGACGTCGAGGTAGAACGGGTCGAACTGGGAGGGGTCCCTTGCGCCTGGGTGACGACCCCCGAGGTTGAGGACTCTGACCGGGTCATCTTGCACGCGCATGGCGGCGCTTTCGTCGCAACGAAGCTCGAGCACTACATCCCGTTCTGTGCCGGTCTCGCTCGCTATGTCCCCGCTCGATTCTTGATCTACGAATATTCGCTGGCTCCGGAGGCGCGGTTCCCCACGCAGATCGACGAGACGGTCGCGGTCTTCGAGGCCCTGCTCGCCTCGGGGGCGCCGGCCTCGCAGGTGGCGTTCGCCGGAGACTCTTGTGGGGGCGGGATTGCCATCGCGAGTTTGTGCAAGCTCCGGGACCAGGGCCGGCCCCTGCCCGCGGGTTATATTGGGCTCACCCCGTGGTTCGACCTCGAGCAGCAGGGTCGCTCCGCCCAGGAGCCGCGCGGGATCGACCCCTTCGTCAACGCCCCGTGGATCCGCGAGCGAGGCCGCGATTATGTTGGCCCCGATGGCGACGTACGGGACCCGCTCGCTTGTCCGGTGCATGCCGACCTGACGGGTTTGCCCCCGCTCTTCCTGTCGGTTGGAGAGGTCGATACGACCCGTGACGACGCAACGCGACTCGCGGCGAACGCCGGCGCGTGTGGCGTCGATGTCACGCTCGAGATCCATCCGGAGATGATCCATGGGTTCCACGGGCTCGCGGCCACGTTCCCCGAAGGTCGCGATGCCTTGCGGCGGGCGGGAGACTTCCTGCGCCGCGTCATCCCCGACTGAGCGTTGGGGCGAAGCCCGGGCCGAGGCTGGGTGAGGGAGGTGGTGTGCAGCGGATCCCCGAGCCCGAGCTCATGGTCGACCCGGAGCAGGTGCGTGCGTATGCGGAGGCCGACTTCGAGGTGCCGCACGCGCACTGTGCAGCGCTGCTGGTCGACCGCCTCGCGCCGCTCCGCGCGAGCGGCGCCGCGCTTGATCTCGGCTGTGGTGCGGCTGACATCACCCTGCGAGTCGCCCGCGCTCTACCGGGCTGGACATTCGACGGCGTAGATGGCTCCGCCCCTATGATCGATTTCGGCCGTCGGGTCACCGCTGCGGCGGGGCTCGAGGGCCGTGTTCGTCTGCATGAGTTGCGGTTACCTGCGGAGGCGCTCCCCGAGTCCGCATACGGCCTGCTGTTCTCGAACAGCCTGCTCCATCACCTCCCGGCTCCCGAGATCCTCTGGTCGGCCGTGCGTGCGGCGGGGGCGCCGGGCGCACAGGTGTTCGTGATGGATCTGCAGCGTCCCGAATCGGCGGCGGAGGTCGAAGCGCTGGTTCGCTGCTATGCGAGCGAAGAGCCGGAGCTCCTCCGTCGTGACTTCGAGGCCTCGCTGTTTGCGTCGTACCGCGCCGGCGAGGTGCGGGAACAATTGGCCGACGCGGGCCTGGACCGTCTTTGCGTCGAGGTCGTCTCGGATCGCCATTGGATCGCCTGGGGTGACCTCGCCGGGGAGGCCTAGAGGCCCGGCGAGGGCCTCCGCTCGGCGGCGCTTTCGGGTACCGTCAGGCGAGTCGTTCCGCGTTCAGGAGTCACCGCTTGCCTTCCTTGTCCACTCGTATCGGGTTCGTCGCGCTGCTGCTCGCCGTCGGGACGGTCTTCTGGCTGGCGCAGCGAAGCGCCACGGAGCTGCACCGGTTTCGGACGGATGATCCTGAGGTCTGGGAGCCCGTGATCGTCGGGTTCGAGCGGGACGCCGCGGAAAGTCCGCCTCCTCCGGAGAGCGTCCTCTTTCTCGGCGCGGCGACGATTCGGTTTTGGGACACCTTGTCCGAGGATATGGCGCCGCTCCCGGCGGTGGGGCGCGGCTTCGGTGGGGCGAAGGTTCGAGACGTCTTGCACTATGCAGAGCGCCTGCTCCTGCCGGGGGTGAGCGCGGTCGTCGTTTCGATCGGGTCGAATGACCTGTTCGACATGGCGGGCAGCCGCCCGAGCACGGTCGATCGCGTGGCCACGAACGTCGAGACCTTGCTGCTTCGCCTGCGTGAGCTGCAACCCACTGTGCCCGTCTACTACGTCGGCATCCGACCGCCGATCCTCGACCCCAACGGTCGCGACCCGTCTTCGCAGGTGAACGCCCGCATCGAGGCCTTCGCGCAGCGCGCCCCGGGGATCTCCTACATCGAGGCGAACGACGGCCTCTACCAGGCGAGTGGGCGACTCGAGGACGAGTACCGATCCTGGAACCGGAGTCAGCTCTCGCGGGAAGGCTACGGGGTGTGGTCCGCCTGGATCCGCGATCGGCTCCTCCGGGACGTGCCGCCGCCGTCCGCCGGCTAGAGCGCACTCGCTAGGGAGCGTGGGTGGGCCATCGGCAGGGTCCGGTATGCTCCTCAGTTGTGGCTCGCAAGCGTAACTACACCCTCGCGCACTCCGAACTGAACGAGCGTCTCGACGCGTTCTTGGATCGAGCTGGGGCACTCTACGGCAACGACCGGGGCCGCGGCTTCGCGCGCGAGATTGTCGTCTCCGCGCTGCGTCTCCTGCGTGATCGAGCGGAGACGTCGGACATTCGCCTCGTGAGCCGGGCGCTCAAGGAACTGCGCCACGCCTTCCGTGTCTTCCGGCCGTACGAGGACATCCGCAAGGTCGCGATCTTTGGCAGCGCGCGCACACCACCGGGCACGCCGGAGTGGGTTCAAGCGCACGCGTTCGCGCAGGCGCTCGCCCGCGAAGGGTGGATGGCGATCACGGGCGCGGGTGGTGGGATCATGGAGGCCGCGCAGATCGGCGCTGGGCGCGAAGCCTCGTTTGGTGTGAACATCCAGCTGCCGTTCGAGCAGAGCGCGAACGAGACGATCCTCGGCGACTCGAAGCTGATCAACTTTCGGTACTTCTTCACGCGCAAGGTGACCTTCGTCAAGGAGGCCCACGCGATCGTCCTGTTGCCCGGCGGCTTCGGGACCCTCGATGAGGGGTTCGAAGCGCTGACGCTCCTGCAGACCGGGAAGACCGAGCTGTTGCCCGTGGTCTTCCTGGATCGACCGGGCGGGAGCTACTGGCGTGGTTGGCTCCGCTTCATTCGGTCGCAGCTCGAGCGGCCGGGGTGGATCTCTCCGGAAGACTTGTCGCTGTTTACCGTGCTCGATGACGTGGAAGAGGCGGTCGCGCACATCCAGAACTTCTACAGCAACTATCATTCGAGTCGCCACGTGGATGGACGTCTCGTCCTCCGGGTGCGGGTCGCGCCCGACCCCTCGCAGCTGGCGGAGATCAATGACGAGTTCTCCGAGATGATGCTAGGGGAACCCATGCGGATCGTGGATTCTTCCGAGGAGGACGCCACGGAAGACATCGCGGATCTCGTACGGCTCTCGCTGCGCTTCGATCGTCATCAGGTGGGCCGGCTGCGCGAACTGATCGACCGACTGAACGGGTTGGTGACCGAGCAGGCGCCGCCCCGCCACGAGGCGGCTTCCCGCGAGGTCATCTCGGAGAACTTTGCCGATGAGGTCCTCGAGGCCCTCGAGTCCGAGGACGATGGCCCCAAGCGGCCTCCGCGGTCTAGCGGAAGCGGGGAATGACCTTTCGTCCGAGGTTGCGAATCGTCTCGAGCGCCGCCCACTGCGGGACCGTCCCCATCTGGATCAGGAACATGATCTCGTCCGCGCCGGCTTCGACCAGCCGCTCGATGTAAGCGGTGGCTGCGTCGACCGAGCCGTAGGCGTGGTTCGGGTTGTAGAGGCCCGTAGTCTCGGAGCCATACTCGATTCGCTCTTCGTTCAGGTACGCGACGAGGTTCTCGCCCGACTCCTCGAGGACCTGGCGGTCGTCGTCGTCGGTGATCCCCGTCGACGGCTCAGGCGCCTCGCCGGTCGGGTCGTACCAGTGGTTGATCGACTCGGTGAAGAAGCGTTGGCCGCGGTAGCCGATCGCGCGCGCCTGTTGCTCGTCGTCGAGCACGATTGCGGGGCACAGCGCCGAGAGATGTTCCACCGGAAAGTGCGGGATCTGTGTTTCAGGCGTGCGCCGCTTGACCGCTTCGCGGTAGACGGCGTTCTTCTGGGCGATGTCTTCGGGGCCGCCGAAGCCGAGGACGAGCGCGCCGAGCCCCCACTCTCCAGCCTGGTTCAACGTGGTCTCGCGTGTGCAAGCAAGGTACATCGGGGGGTGGGGTGACTGGTGCGGCTTCGGGAGGATGGGGCGGCGCGGGAGGTCCATCGTCTCGCTGTGGTGCTCATAGAACTCGTTCGCCCACATGTCGGGGATCATGCGGGCCGACTCTTCGAGCTGTGCCGGGATGTCTTCGATCTCCGTCTGGAAGGCGCCGGCCTCCTGCGGCGTTCCGCCCTTCCCGACGCCAAACTCCACGCGGCCCTTCGACAAGATGTCGAGCATGGCGACCCGCTCCGCCACCTTGACCGGGTGGTTCATCCGGAACGGGAGGCATACCACGCCGTGTCCGATGCGGATACGCTCCGTCTTCCCCGCGACGAAAGACAGGAACGTCTCGGGCGCGCTCATGTGCGCGTACCACTTGAGGCAGTGATGCTCCACGGCCCAGATCTTGTCGAACCCCTCTTCTTCTGCGGTGACCGCTTGCTCGACGCAGTCGTGCATGACCTGGTATTCCGACTCCCGCGAGGTGTCGGCCATCTGGGCTTCGAAGATCATCGAGAACTTCATGGGGGCTCCTTGTGGCTGCGCTCGGTCCGTTGAACGCGCCATACTACCATTTGGGCGCAGGGCAGGGGTGAGCGACACCCGCGCCCGACTTCCGTAGCGCGTCGATGCGGAGCGCCCCGAGAGGACTCGGCGGGAGGGTGGTGTGAGTCGGTTCGTTGGTGTCGAGGCCCTTTCCTTTGACTTGTTCGAGACCCTCGTCGACTGGGAGCTGGAGCGGCTCCCCACGATCGAGTGGCAGGGACGCACCGTGCCATCGACAGCCGGAAAGCTGCATCAACACCTCGCTGCCCGTTATGCCGTGACCCTCGAGCAGTTCATGGCCGCCATGGGCGAGGTCGATCGAGAGCGCGGCCGGCCCCGTGTTGCGGCGGGTCGCGAGTTTCCCAACGCCGAGCGTTTCGAGGCGGTGGTCTCGCAGCTCGGGCTCGATGACGTGGCGCTCGCGGCGGAGCTCGGTGAGATGCACGTGGACATGCTGCGAGCGCTCACGACGATGCCAGCCCACCACGGGGCGGTGTTGCGACGGCTCGCAGAGCGCTTCCCGCTGGCGCTGTGCTCGAACTTCACGCACTCGCCGACGGCGCTCCGGGTCCTCGAGGATTGCGGGCTGTTCTCCTGTTTCGACGTCATCGTCATCTCCGACGCCGTGGACAGCCGAAAGCCGGCCCGCCCGATCTTCGATGCGGTGGCCGAGCGTCTCGGCGTCGCGCCGGACCGCGTGCTCCACGTCGGGGACCGGCTCGAGGCGGATGTTGGGGGCGCGGCAGCGCTCGGGATGCGCACCGCCTGGATTACGCGCTGTGTGCGGGACCGCGAGCGGGCCCTTGCGCGTTACGACGGACCGTCGCCCGACCTGGAGATCACTGACCTCGCGGAGCTCGAAACGCACCTCGGCTAACGGCTGCTGGGGTGTCGCTGCGTGCGGGTCGAGTCAGTCGGAGCGGTCTGCCGCGGCGATGCGGTCGTCACGGAGCTTCGAGCGGCGCACCTTGCCCGCGTCGTCTCGCAGCGGCTGATCGGTGAACTCGAAACTCCGCGGCGTCTTGTAGCGGACGAGGTGCTCTGCCAGGTGAGTGCGGATCTCGTCCTCGCTGATCGGTGGATGCGCCTGGATGATGGCGTGGATACGCTGACCGAGATCTTCGTCCGGGAGGCCGATCACCGCGCTCGAGTGGACGCACGGGTGCGCGTCGAGCGCGGCCTCGACCTCTGCCGGATAGACGTTCGCGCCGCCGGTAACGATCATGTCGTTGCGGCGGTCGACGAGGAAGAGGAAGCCGTCCTCATCCATGTAACCCATGTCGCCGAGCGACTCCCACCCGTCGGGCGTGGCGCGGGGTTCGGCGCCGATGTAGCGATAGGTCGACCCGGGCCCGCCGGGCGGCAGCATGTAGACCTCGCCGATCTCGCCGGTCGGCAGGGGTTTGCCCTCCTCATCTCGGATCTCGATCTTTCTGCCGTGTGTCGGTCGCCCGACCGAACCGGGCCGCTCCAGCCACTCGGTCCCCGTGATCATCGTCCCGCCGGTTCGCTCGGTCGCGCCGTACGCCTCGAAGATGCGCTCCGGCCCGAGCCAGTCGATCCAGGCGCGTTTCAGCCAACCCGGGCATGCGGCGCCGCTCGCATACACGCTGCGGAGCGACGCGAGGTCGTAGCGCGTCCGGGTCTCCTCGGGGAGTCGCCAGATCCGCTGCATCATCGTGGGGACGAGGTTCACGAAGGCGATCTGGTGCTCCTCGATCAGCGCGAGCGTCGCTTCGGGGTCGAAGCGCGACATCAAGATGACATGGCCTCCGGTCAACAGCGTGACCATGCCGTTGATGAACGGCCCGGCGTGGTAGAGCGGGCCGGGGATCAGGGTCGTGCGTCCCGGTTCGACGCCGTAGAAGCTGACCTCCGGGTCGACCTCTGCGGCCAGGACATCGACGATCACTTTGGGGGTCCCGGTGCTCCCACCCGAGGTCAGCGCCTGGCGGTTCGGCGCGACGATGTCGGGGAGTGGGCCGTCGTCCTGGCCTGAGACGTCGCTCCCCGAGGGCAGGCACACGCGGTCTCCGTGGGTCCCCGGCTCGACGCCAACGATGATCGCGGGTTGGGCGCGCTCGAGGATCGCCTCGCGCTCAGCCAGCGGGAGGTGGGAGGAGACGGGCTGCGGGACGGCCCCGATCTTCCAGGCCGCGAAGGCGGCCTCGAAGAATTCCACACAGTTGGGGAGCGCGATGGTCACGAAGTCGCCGGGCTCCACACCCTGGTCGAGGTATTGCCGGGCCCGACGTCGGGCGGCGCTCTCGAGCTCGCCGAGGGTCGTCACGTGCCCTTCGTGGACGATCGCCGTCGCGCCCGGGTCGCGTTCTGTGTGCAAGCTAAGAGCTCGTCCGTAGGAGACGACAGGCATCCGTTCTTCAATCCTTCTCTGTCGCGTTCGGTCTTCGCCGCCGGGTTCTCGATTGACACGGGGGAGTCTGCCGCGTTTCACTGCGACTCATGATGACGGAGCGATCGACCGACTCTCCCGTCGAGGTGGCCCAGCGCATGATCGAGTGCGTGACGCAGGGTGATCTCGCTGGGATCGAACGACTGTACCACGATGACATTCGCGTCTGGCGGAACGTGGACGAGCGGGAGCTCGTCAAGCGTCAGGCCGTCAAGGTCGTCCAAATCCTCTCGACCCTCTCGGACCTCGCGTACCGCGACGTCCGCATCGAGGCGAGCGAAGGGGGCTTTGTGCAGCAGCACGTCTTGTGCTGTACCGGCCCAAAGGGCGACGCCGTGCGGGTGCCCTCGTGCATCATCGCCCGGCTCGACGGCGGCCGGATCGTTCGGATCGACGAATACGCGGACAGCAGCGCGATGGCGCCCTTGATGGGTTAGTCGGGCGCGTCGCCCTCGACGACGCCTTCGGCGAAGAGCGTATCACGCGCTCGTGCGTCGACCCCCAGTTCCGCGAGCACCTCCGCGGTGTGCTCTCCCAGTCCGGGCGCGAGTCGCCGCACGCTGGACGGTGTGGCCGTGAAGCGCGCGACGGGGCGCGTGTGTCGGATAGCCCCTCCACCCGGGAGTGGGTCTTCCCGCAGCGTCCCGTTGGCCTGGACTTGCTCGTGATCTTCGACCTCCTCGAGACCGGTGACGCGCGCGTGGGGTACGTCGGCGGCGGTGAGCCGCTCGCACAACGTCGCGGAGTCCCAGTGGCGGGTCCGCTCCTCGACCGCTTCGGACAGGGCGTCGAGCGCCGTACCGCGAGCCTGGACCGTCTGGAACCGCGGATCTTCCCCGAGGGAGGGGTCGTCGAGGGCTTCGACGGCCGCGCGAAAGCTCGTGTCACTGTTCAGCGACAGGATGATCCACCCATCCCGGGTCTGCACCAGCCGCATCCAGGCGTTTCGCTCCTCGGACTCATGCCCGACGAAGGTGCGGTGTTGCATCACGTCGAGCCAGAGGAACGCGACCGCCGCGTCCAGCATGTTGAGCTCGACGTGCTGTCCGGCGCCGGTCTGCGCGCGCGCGAAGAGGGCGGCGGTGATGCACTGGGCGAGGTTCAGTCCGCTCACTTTGTCGACGAGGGCGTTATGGATCAGTTCAGGCCGCCCGTCAGGGCCTGCCTGGCTCGCGGCGAGCCCGCTCGCCGCCTGCACGATGCTGTCGTAGGCCGGGCGCGCGGCGAGGGGACCGGTCTCTCCCCAACCCGTCAGAGAGACGTGGATCAGGTCGTCGCGCACCGCGCGGAGTCCCGGTTCGTCGATCCCGAGCCGCGCCGCGACCCCGGGGCGGAAGCTGTGGATGAAGACGTCGGAGTCTCGAATCAGGCGATGCAGGATCGCTTGGCCGCGTTCGTCCCGCAGGTTGAGCACGATGGAGCGTTTGTTTCGATTGACGGCGTGGAAGGTCGCGGCCACGCCCTGGTGCAGGATGCCCATCTTGCGCAGCAGGTCCCCCTGGCCGCCCGGGGGCTCCACCTTGATCACGTCGGCTCCCTGGTCCGCGAGCGTCATCGTGGCGAGCGGGCCTGCGAACAAGCTCGTTGCGTCGATGATGCGAACGCCTGTGAGTGCGCCGGGCAACCTTCCCCTCCGATGCGCGCAGCATAGCCCCCGATTTGCGGTGCGTGGTAGTTTCGCAGGCGCCCCGAGGCGTGGTCTGCCGGTCGTTGGGCGAGAGGAGGACGGATGCGGAGTCTCACCGCGGTTTTTTTGATGCTGTTCACCCTGGCTGCCTGCGCGGGTCCGCGTCATGACGCGCCGACGGCGGGGGCCTTGCGTATTTTGTTGACCAACGACGATGGCTACGACTCCCCGGGGATCGTCGCGATGCGTGACGCCCTCGAGGGGGCGGGGCATCGCGTCACGGTCGTCGCGCCGCGAGAGAACCGAAGCGGGAGCAGCTCGAGCTCGACGACCGCCGGGACTCTCGACCTCGTCGAGCAGCGTCCGGGTGTCTGGTCCGTCTCGGGGACGCCGGCCGACGCGGTCCGCGTCGGTCTCGACGTGGTCTGGGAGGGGGCTGGGCCAGACCTTGTCGTGTCGGGCGCGAACTTTGGCCAAAACATCGGGCCGTCCACTTTGCAATCGGGCACGGTGGGGGCGGCGCTCACCGCGATGGGACGGGGGTATCCCGCGATCGCGATCAGTGTCGGGATCAACCCGTCCGAGGTTCGCAGCGATCCGCGCTTCGCGAGCACGCTCACGGCATTCGACGACGCGGGGCGCTTCCTTGTGAGCGTTGTGGGTGCGCTCTCGGCCGCTCGCGGGGCGAACGGAGCGCTCCTGCCCGAGCACACCGTCCTCAACATCAACTATCCCGCGCGCGAGGCGAGTGAGGTCACGGGGGTCGCGTGGGCGCGGATTGGCCGCGGCTCCCATTTTGACTTCGGCTACGAGCGCGCTGGTCCCGATCGTGTTCGGATCGTCTTCGCCGGGGGCGAGTCGGGCGAGACCATCGAAGGCGCAGATACAACGTTATTCGACGCAGGGAACGTCACGATGACGCTGCTTGACGGTGACCTGATCGCGCCGCCCGATGAAACGCAGCGTGTACGGGAGCCGCTTCGCGGCGTGAACCCCTGAGCGCAAAACGGTCGGTGTCGCCGGCTTGGGGCAACTTGCAACAAAGGCTGGGGGCGTCGCCGTGACGGCGTGCCGCGGAGGAGGGTCGGTCTCGTGAAGTGTGTTCGTCGAACGGAGAACGGGATCGAGGTCGTCGATGTCCCCGTACCCAGTCATGAAGGGGTTCGGGTCCATGTTCGTTCCGTCGGCATCTGCCAGACGGACGTCAACCTCGCCCGCATGGGGCCGATGCCCCAGACGCTAGGCCATGAGTTTGCCGGCGAACTCGACGATGGGACGCCCGTGGGTGTCGAGCCCATGATCCCGTGTGGGGCATGTGAGCAGTGCGCGCGGGGGGACTACCTGTATTGCGAGCAGGGCTACACGATCGTCATCGGCGTTGGGCCGGGTCATGACGGCGGGATGGCCGAGCAGGTGGTCGTGCCCGAGCGGTGTATCGTTCCGCTCCCGCGCGGTCTCGACGCGCGCGACGCCTGCTTGATCGAGCCCCTGGCGGTCAACCTCCATAGCCTGGCGCTCGCGCGGTTCCGGGCCGGTGACCGGGTGTGTGTCGTCGGTGCAAACCTCACGGGCTTTGGTTTGTTGGCCGCCGCCGCGGCGGCCTTTCGCGGCGGGGGCGTTGACATCGAGTTGGAGCACGAGCACGACCGTGGGGCGGCGGAACGGCTGGGGATCGGGACACGCCCGTCCGGCCTCTACGACATCGTCATCGAGGCGAACGGGTCGGAGGAGTCCATCGCGCGGGCCGCACACTGGTGTCGTCCGGCCGGCACGGTGTTGCTCGTGGCGGGGTACTACTCCGACAAGCGCATCTCGGTTGGGGAGTATGTGGCGAAGGAGATCCACATGGTCTGGGGGACCTGGTACGGCCACCACGCCGCGGGACGCGCAGTCGACTCGGCCGCCGCGCTCCTCGCGAGACGGCCGGAGGTGGCCGAGGCGCTCATCACCCACCGCATGCCGCTCGACGCGGCGCCGGACGCCTTCGCGCTGATCGAGAGCGACGAGCCCTCGCTCAAGGTCGTGCTGGAGCCCTGACGGCTCAGAGTTCGTGGGCGAAGGAGGCGCGGATGCGGTCGATGGTGTTCTCGCGCAGCCGCCGTTTGGTGCGCGCGAAGTGTTTGCCGCCCTGTGCAGCGAGGCGCGCGCCTTCGGCCGCGAGCGCCTCGGTGAGCGTGTCGCCTGGACACACGCGGTCGAGGAAGCCGGCGTCCACCGCAGCGTCGGGGCCGTAGATCTCGGCGAGCAGAACGGAGCGTTGCAGGTGGCGACGAGAGAGCCGTGCGGAGGCGAGCTCGGAGCCAAAGGTCGGCATCGACAGCCCGATGGCCGTCTCGTTGAGTCCGATCTTGTGCGGTCCGGGGGAGCCCCAGCGGACGTCTGCGGTGAGCAGGAGCAGCCCGCCCATCCCGAGCGCATGCCCCGTGCAGCCGATCGCGACGGGGATGGGGAGGCCGTAGAGGCGGAGTAACAGCTCCGCGCCGCCTCGGACGAGGTCGCGGGTGGTTTGGTCGCCCTGACCGAGTTCCTTCAGGTTGAAGCCCGCGCAGAAGACCCCGGGCCGTCCAACGAGGACGAGGCCCTTGGCCTCGTCTCGCTCGCACTGGTCCAGTTGTTCGTTCAACTCGAGCAACAGCTCGCTCGAGACGGAGTTGGCCTTCCCGTCATCCCAGAGGAGGTGCACCACGCCGTCGTGGGTTTCAGAGCGGAAGCGACTCATCAAAGGGCTCCAATTCGTCCGGTCAGCTGTAGACGAACCGCGTGAGGGACTCCGCGACACAGGCGGGCTTGGCCTCGTCCTCGATATGGATCGTGACCTCGTGCTTGACCTGGACGGCGGTTCCGCCTGCGACGAGGTCGGCGCTGACCAGCTTTCGCGTCAGGCGAACCCGACGTCCGACGCGCACGGGGTTGATGAATCGGACCTTGTCGAGGCCGTAGTTGACGGCCATGGCCATCCCTTTGACCGCCTCGGGGTCGCTCTGCATCCGCATCGAGAGCCCCGCCGTCAGGGAGAGCGTGAGGAAGCCGTGCGCGACGGGCCCGCCAAACGGGGTCTGCGCCGCACGCTCCGGGTCGACGTGGATGAACTGGTGATCGAGCGTCGCGTCCGCGAACTGGTTGACCTGCTCCTGCGTAATCTCGTGCCAGTCTGTCGGGCCTTCTTCGCCACCGACCGCCTTTTGGAAGACGGCGAGGGCATTCTCTGCGTTCGTGGACATGTTGGGACTCCTTCGGGTGTTTGGGGCTAGGCTTCTGCGCGGATTGCCGCGTCGAACAGGTCGAGTTCTTGGAAACGGGCGACGTGGTAGTCGGCGTCTCCGAACAGACCCTGTAGCACGCGCAGGCGCTTGAAGAACAGCCCCTCGTCCTGCTCGTCCGTGACGCCGATCCCGCCGAAGAGCTGGATCGCGTTCTCCTGCACATACCAGCCGCCCTTGGTCAGCTGGAACTTCGCCGCGGAGACCTCTGCCTTTCGGGTCTCCGGGTTCGTGTGGTCCGCCTGGATGGCCGACAGCAGCATGGTCGACTTGCAGAGCTCGGTCTCGCTGAACATGTCCGAGGCGCGGTGTTGCAGCGCCTGGAAGGTGCCGATCGGGACCCCGAACTGCTCTCGTTGTTTGAGGTACGCGATCGTCCGCTCGAAGAGCTCCTCCACGCAGCCTAGACCCTCGGCGCAACTCGCGGCGGCGCCGCGGTCGATCGCCCACTCGAGATCGGGCAACCCCGCGTCGAGGCTTCCGAGGAGTCGATCCTTGGGGACCTCGACGCCGTCGAACCGGAGCAAGGCGGTCGTTTGACCATCCATCCCCTTGGCGGACACGCGGGTCAGGTTCGGGCTGTCGCCATCGACCACGAACAGGGAGATGCCGCGCTCGTCGAGCTGCTCGCCGCTCGTTCGTGCCGCGACGATGACCTGGTCGGCGCAATGACCGTTGAGCACCCAGGTCTTCTCGCCCGCGAGGATGAAGTCGTTCCCCCGCTCGGTGGCGCTCGTCAGGCAGTCATTGAGCGCATAGCGGCTCTGACGTTCGGCGTAGGCGAGCGCGAGCGACGTCTGCCCTTCGATCATCGGGGCGAGGAACTGCGTCTGCTGTTCTGGGGTCCCGAGCCGGGCTAGCAGGCCTCCCGCGAGAATGACGGAGGGGATGTAGGGCTCCGGGACGAGTCCGCGCCCAAGCTGCTCGAGGATTAGGGCCGCGTCGAGGAAGTCGCCGCCGAAGCCGCCGAGCTCCTCGGGGAAGCAGACCCCGAGCCAACCGTGTTCGCCCATGGCTCGCCAGGTTGCGGCGTCCCAAGAGTTTTCGGTCTCGCGTTGTTCGCGGAAGCGTGAGACCGGGGAGTCGGCTTCGACCCAGCGCGCCACCGTCTCGACGATCATTTGCTGTTCGTCTGTCTGATCGAAATTCATGATCCGTGTCTCCGTTCTAGCTCGGCAGGGCGAGGATCTGTTTGGCGATGACGTTCTTTTGGATCTCGTTGCTCCCGCCGTAGATCGTGCATGCCCGCAGGTAGTTGAAGCGCGACGCGATCCATTTCGCGTGTTCGGGCAGGACCTCGCTGGGGGTGTCCTTCCAGCCGAGGGCGTCGTGGCCGAGGGCATCCATCGCGAGCTCGGTGATCTCCTGGTACGTCTCGGTGCCGACGATCTTTAGGATCGAGCTCTCTGGTCCGGGAGCACGCCCGAGCTGCGCCGCCGCGAGGGAGCGCTTCTGCACCATCGAGACCGCCCGAAGCCGCATCTCGAGCGCGGCGATCCGGCGTCGGAAGCTGGGATCGTCGAGGAGCGTTCCGGTGCCGAGGGGGGTGTTGAGCGCGATGCGCTTGATGTGGTGGAGCCAGCCCTGGGACTCCGAGATTCCGCCGATGGCCGTGCGCTCGTGTCCGAGGAGCGCTTTCGCCATCGACCACCCCCCGTTCTCGGGGCCGACCCGGTTGTGCTGCGGGACTCGAGCGTTCTTGAACCACGTCTCCGAGAACGCGGTGGTGCCCCCGGTCGTGAGGAACGGCTTGACCTCGATCCCCTCCGTGTTGCGCAGGTCCGCAAGCAGGAAGGAGATGCCTTCTTGCTTTCGACCCTCGCGGCTCGTCCGTGCGAGCACGAAGATCCAGTCTGCGTTCTGCGCGTAGGTGGTCCAGGTCTTCTGCCCGTTGAGGATGTAGTCCTTCCCCTGTTTGTCCGCGCGGAGCTGCAGCGCCGCGAGGTCGGAGCCCGCGTTCGGCTCGGAGTAGCCCTGACACCAGACCTCATCGCCGGAGAGGATCTTCGGCAGGAACCGCTCCTTCTGTTCGTCGCTGCCAAACTCGATGAGGAGCGGGCCGACCATGACGAGACCAAAGGGCGACAGCTCGGGTGCATTGGCCTTGGCAAGCTCCTCGGCGAACAGGAAGCGCCGGGTCACGTCCCAGCCGGTGCCGCCGTACTCCACGGGCCAGTTCGGCGCGATCCAGCCCCTGTCGTAGAGGATCCGGTGCCACTCCATCGTTTGTTCATGGTCGAAGTAGTGGGCGTTGCGTGCCCCTTCCGCGAGGTCAGCGGGCATCTCGGCGAGGAAGTCCCGTACCTCTTCCACAAAGGTCAGGTGCTCGGGAGCCAGGTCCATATCCATAGGGGTGTCCTCCGGGTAGTCGACACCGGAGAATACCCATGTCCCTCCGCAGCCGGCTAGCTGGACTGAGAGTCAGTTGTCGTCACGTGATACATTGTTGCCTCGTGAACGTGTCATTGAGGAGAAAGTGTGCGGGTCGAGCAAGAACAAGGCAGTTCCGTGGCTGCGATCATCGACAAGGTTGCGGTCGTCGGTTTCGGCGTTTGTTGGAGTTTGCTCCTGTTCGCCTTCGTGGTCTCAGCTGGGCCCGTCGCCGCGCTGGGCTGGCTGTTGGCGCTGGCGCTGCCGTCGGTCCTGACGGTGGATCTCGCCGCTGGCTTGGTGCATTGGTTCGCTGATACCTTCCTGACGCCGCGGACACCCTGGGTCGGGCCCACGGTTATTCAGTCGTTCCGGGAGCATCACTTGGATCCGGCAGCGCTCGCCCGACGTGACGCGGTCGAGGCGAGCGGCCAGAACTGCCTGGTTTGCCTCCCGCTGCTCGCAGGCGCCTTGTGGGCGGGCGCGGTTGGGCCCGTCAGCCCGGGGCTCCTCGCAGGGCTCATATGGTTCACGTTCGGTATCGCGGCGACGAACCGGTTTCATCAATGGGCTCACGCAGACGCGGTCCCGGGCTGGGTCGCGACCTTGCAGCGTGGCGGCTGGATTCTGAGCCCGGAGAAGCACGCGCGGCACCACGCCGGCGCGCATGACCGAGCCTACTGTGTGACGACCGGCTGGCTGAACCCGTTGCTTGACGCGGTCCGCTTCTTTGGCCGCCTCGAGGGTTCGATCCGTTGGCTCGGGAGCAGACGGCGCGCGCGGTTTGCCAGAAGTCTCCGGTCGGACTAGTAACGGAGCCAGGAGGCGGCTTGCCTTCCACTCCTTGGAGGGTCTGATGACCACGCTCTACGACTTCAGTTTGCAGACGATCGAGGGAGAGCTGCGATCTCTCGCGGAGTACGAGGGCAAGGTCGTGCTGATCGTCAACGTCGCTTCCAAGTGCGGGCTGACGCCGCAATACGATGGGCTCCAGCGTCTCTACGTGGACGGTGCCCCACGGGGGCTCGTGATCCTCGGGGTCCCGTGCAATCAGTTTGCCGGTCAGGAGCCGGGCACCGAAGCGGAGATCCAAGCGTTCTGCTCGACGCAGTATGGGGTCGCGTTTCCGTTGTTCGCGAAGGTGGAGGTCAACGGCGAGCAGCGCGACCCGCTCTATGCCTGGCTGACGAGCGTCGATTTGCCGCCGGAAGGATCCGGTGACGTGAAGTGGAACTTCGGGAAGTTCCTGGTCGGTCGCGATGGGCAACTCGTCGCGCGTTTCGAGCCGGCGACGGAGCCCCAGGCGGGTGAGCTGCTCGAGGCGGTTGAGGCGTTGCTCTAGGCCTTTCGGTATCCGGACTGGGGCCCATGCACCGCGCAGTTGTGAGGAGGTTGTCTTGTCGTCGTCTGAAGCCATAACGAACGGGGTCTGCGTGGATGTCGAAGCGCGCTACTCCGAGGAGCACTCGGAGCCCGAACGAAGCAACTGGTTCTTCCTCTACACCATCACGATCTCGAACCAGAGCGACCAGACGGTGCAGCTGCTCTCTCGGCACTGGGTGATCACCGACGCGACCGGTCAGCGGGAAGAGGTTCGAGGCCCTGGGGTGGTCGGAGAGCAGCCGGTGCTCAACCCCGGAGAAGCGTTCGAATACACGTCAGGGTGTCCGTTAACGACGCCCTACGGTGCGATGGAAGGCCAGTACGAGATGGTCCTCGAGGACCAGTCGACCTTCTACGCCCAGATCGGCCGCTTCGAGCTTCGCGAGCCCAGCGCGATCCACTGAGCGCGGCCCGCCCCGCTGCTTGGACCTAGAGCCCCGCTGCGGGCTCCGTCGGCCGGTTCGGTGGTCGGCGGTTGAACCAGGGCTCCGCTTTCTCGAGCTCGGCGGCCAGGCGGAACAGCGTCGCCTCGTCACCGAACCGGCCGGTCAGTTGGCTCCCGATCGGCAACCCCTCGGGGTTCCAGTGCGTCGGGATGGACGCTGACGGGTGGCCGGACGCGTTCAGGAGTTGGGTGAACGCGGTGCTCTCCGCGAGGCAAGCGATGAACTCGGCGACGTCGGGGTTGCTGAGCGAGAGCTTGCCGAGGGCCGCGGGCGGCGCGGCCATCGTCGGCGTCAGCAGAACGTCGAAATCCACCAGGAAGCTCTCGATGAGCCGGGTGGTCGTGTGGATACGCTTGACCGCCGCGGCGTACTCATGCGCGCCGCGCTGCGCCGCCGCCTGGGCCATGAACCAGGCCATGTTCTCGACATCGGTCTGCTGGAGTTCACGGCCGAGCGCCTCGGCCCGGGCGTCGAGCGTGGCGCGTAGATGCGCGGCGATCACCACGCGCGTCGCGTCGCCAAGCCGCTCCCAGTCGACCGCGACGTGGGCGGGGACGACCTCGTGTCCGAGCGCCTCGCAAAGCGCGGCCGTTCGCCGCGCCGCTTCGACGCAGTCGGGGTGGACTTCGACCCCGTTGAAGGCCTCCGTCTGGAGCGCGATGCGAAGCCGCCCGGCCGGCATGCCGACCTCCTCTAGGTAGGGACGCTCCTGGGGCGGCGCGGCGTAGGGCGCGCCCCGCTCGGGTGCGCACACCGCGTCGAGGAGCGCGGCGCTGTCTCGGACCGAACGGGTGACGGCATGGATCGAACTCATCCCGTTCCAGCCCTCTCCGGCGTCCGGCCCGAAGGGGATGCGACCTCGAGTTGGCTTGAGGCCAAACAGCCCACAGCACGACGCGGGGATCCGGATCGATCCGCCGCCATCGCTCGCGTTCGCGGCGGGCACGACCCCGGCCGCGACCGCGGCTGCGGAGCCCCCGGAGGATCCCCCAGCCGTAATCCCTTCGGCCCACGGGTTGCGGGTCACCCCAAACAGCGCGGACTCTGTGGTCGTGCTGAGGCCGAACTCCGGGGTCGCGGTCTTGCCGAAGACGACGAGCCCGGCGTCCTTGCAGCGTCGGACGAACTCGCTGTCGTGGTCGGGGACGTTGTCGGCGAACATCGCGCAGCCGTTGGTCGTGCGCGCGCCCGCGAACGACAAATGGAGGTCCTTGAGGAGGTACGGGACGCCACGGAGCGGACCCTCGGGGAGCCCCGCGGCGATCGCGCTGCGCGCCTCGCCCTCCATGGGGATGACCACCGCGTTGAGCGCGGGGTTGACCGCGTCGAGGCGCTCGAGTGCTGTGTCGAGCAACTCGCGGGGCGTGACCTCTTTGTCGCGCACCAGTCGGGCGAGGTCGATGGCGTCGTACTCTGCGTAGTCAGACAGGGTCATGGGCGCTCCTATGGCCATCCTAGCAAGGCGCCCTCGGGCTGCGTCGACTACGTTGACGCCGTGAGTTCACCGCTGGACGCCACGCGCGAATGGGTGCAGTCCGTTGTCGTCGGGTGGACGCTTTGCCCGTTCGCGGCGCGCGTCCTCGCGGAGGGGCGCGTTCGGTTCGCGTTGAGTGTCGCGCGCGAACCCGAGTCGCTGTTGGTCGATCTCGACCGCGAGCTCGCCCGCTTGCTCGGGACCCCCGTCGCGGAGCTGGATACGACGATACTCGTTCACCCCGCAGTCCTTGGGGACTTCACGGCCTACAACGACTTCCTCGGCCTCGCCGAGCACCTGCTGCGCGAGCGCGGTTGTGAAGGGGTGCTGCAGCTCGCGAGCTTCCACCCGGATTATCGGTTTGCCGACATCCCGCCTGACGACCCGGCAAACTGGACCAACCGGTCCCCGTACCCGATGCTTCATTTGCTGCGTGAACAGAGCGTCACAGATGCCTTGTCCGCGTATCGCGGTGACCCCGCGTCGATCCCCGCTGCGAACGTGGAGCGGATGCGGCGCGAGGGCGCGGAGGTGGCTTCGCGCGCCGTCCGGCGCTGTCGAGAAGTTTGAGGAGGACCCGCATGGTACGCATTGACGTCGAGTACAAGGGAAGCTTGCACACGGACTGTGTTCATGAGCCTTCGGGCACCCGGATCGCGACGGACGCGCCTCGTGATAACGAGGGGCTCGGCGATTGTTATTCACCGACGGACCTCGTCGCGACCGCGCTCGCGAGCTGTGTCCTGACGACGATGGGGATCGTCGCCCGGCGCCATGACTGGCCGCTGGAGGGGGCCACAGCGCAGGTGGACAAGCACATGACGACGGGGACGCCGCGGCGCATCGCCCGTCTCGAGGCGCGCTTCGCGTTGCCCGGGGCGGTTCCGGTGGAGGCCCGGCCGGTCCTGGAGCGCGCTGCGAGAGGGTGTCCGGTCCACGGGAGCCTCCACCCCGACGTCGAGCTCGACCTCTCCTTCACTTGGGGGTGACGGGCGGCGTCAGTCGTCCCGGGGGTTGCGCCGCCGCATCTTCTTGAGCGCGCCGCGGCGTTGCTTCTCTGCGATTCTCCGGTCCTGGCTGCGGCGGCTGGGTCGAGTGGGCCGGCGCGCCCGCTGTTGGTGGAGCGCGCTCGTCAGCCAGGCCTCGAGCCGTCCGAGCGCGGCCTCGAGGTTGCGCCCCTGGGTTCGGTGCTCGCTGCTGAGGACCTGCAGTTGTCCGTCTCCGTCGAGGCGCGACGCGAGCTGCGCGCGGACCCGCGCGACGCGCCCCGCGCCGAGGTGCTCGGTGGCGCCCTCGAGGTCCAGGCGGAGGTCCACCTTCGTGGCGAGCTTGTTGACGTTCTGCCCACCGGGTCCGCCCGAGCGTGCATAACGAACCCGAAGCAGGTGCATCGGGAGCACGATCGGCTGCCCCCCGATCAGTAACCTGAGATCTCGGAGTTCCGCCATGCTCCTCTTATCGGCCGGCCCTTGCGGTCGGTCAAGGGCCCCTGCTTTCCTTCCGCCGGAGTCCTCCGCAGGATACGATGCGGGACCGGCATGCGCAGGGC